>MDTE01115059.1_pt1 | contig 10289 bp, 7 predicted proteins | sample 811231 | NCBI WGS metagenome assembly MDTE01 (sample SAMN05326651, study PRJNA326480) | marine metagenome | isolation source: seawater | place: Indian Ocean: Red Sea | collected 2010 | reverse complement strand
GCTCTTCTGACGTGGATGACGTGGATGCGAGTAACAAACAAAGAGCTCTTGGAAACTTTCGTGACAGGAGTTGTACAACGAAACGCACAAACTACGTCACCGCGTCGCTCGACTCGCCAATCAGAACGGGGCTGTGAAAGGATCGTCCGGGTCTAAATCTCCATCCCCTTCGCCTTCACCCTCCTCTTCCTCGTCGTCGTGCGGCAAGTTCTCCCTGTTATCGTACCTCCAGAACCCGGTGTGATCGCAGAGAATCTCAATGACCGTCCCCGCGCAGCCGCACCGCTGCAGATCCTCGAGGGTGATCTTCCCAGCCTCCGCGGGTTTGACCATGTCGAAGATCTCGTCCTGAACGTCCAGCATGTTCAGGTCGTAGTTGTCCGGGTCCGACGTCCAGGTCTCGTGGATGGACTTGAGAAACGTCCAGATCTCCGCGTTTGTCAGCGCGCCCGTCCTGTTCACGTCGAGGACGCGGAAGAAATACGCCAGGCTGGCGGGATGTTCCTTATCGCTCCAAGCGAGCACAAAGTCCAGGAACGCGTGAAAGTCCATCTCCGACTCCATCGCCTTCCTTCGCTTCTCCATCGACTTGGCCACAAACGGGTCCACGTTTGTCGCAATAGGCTTCAGCCTGTCGGCGCGTACCCGCCTGGCACCCGCCAACCCCTTCAACGAGTGTTCCTCGAACAGCCTGTCCACGAATAAGTCCGTCAGCCCTTGAGCGGTGCACCCCAAGGCTGCGTTCCGCGGGTCAACCGTGTACTTCTTGAGCTCCGCCTTTGACAGAGTCCCGTTCATGTCCAGGTCCAGATCCAGGTAGGACTTGTACACCCTCTGCGCGGACGCGAGCGAGAACCAGTTCTTCGCCAGGCTCGGGTCGTCCTCTCTCGCGGCGTGCAGCTCGTTAAATTCGGAGAGCGCGTCGCTGGCGAGCAACGCGCTTATGCGAGCCTTACCCCGTCGCCGCGGATCGTTGAAGAACATGAACCTTCGGGTGGCGATGCGCCGATACTGGTTGGCGAATCCCATCGGGAGCGACTGCAGCGCGGTCATCGTCGTCACCGATCTTCCGACGAAAGCTTCCAGATCGTCCTCCGTGAGCCACCCGTCCGCGTCCGAGTCGTGGCACCCGAGGTTAATCCGCGACTGCGTGAGCGCGACGTGTCGAACCACAAACTCCATGAACGTCCTCCCGTTGATCCGACCGTGCGCGTCGCGGGCGAACCGCGCGAACGTCTTCGCGGTGAAGTAGTGCGCCACGCGTCCCATGCCGTCGCCACCGGGGTTGGCGGCGTCCAGCGCCGCCGCGAAATCGTCTCGGACGACGCGCAGTTCCTCGTACGATATCCTCGACTCGGCTTCGTTCGTCGCGGCTTCGGCCGGGGACGTGGGCGCGTGCTCCGCGGGTCTGCGCGCGATGACGTCCGTGATGCGGCCCCACAGGTCCTCCAACTCGTCGTCTTCGAGGAGGCCGCGCTCCTTGTACTGGAGCGCGACGCGGTGCGCGGTGGCTCTGAGCTCCGATGCGAGGAAGCCGACGTCATTCTTCTTCGGGCGGAAGAAGGTCGGGATGAGCGATGCGGACGCCGGCTCGGCCGCTGACGCGGAGGCGGACGACGCCGCGCGGGCCGCTAAGAGCGCGGCAGTTTCCCTCTGGACTTCCTCCTCCAGCTCGCGCGGGCTCATGCGCGGCGCCTCGCGCGGCTGCGCGCCGACTCCCGATCTGCCACCCCGAGCCGTTGACGGCCTTCCCGTCGGGGCATCCGCCGGGAGGAACGCGTCGACCAGGTGCGCCGCCCACGGCGCGGCGTTCAGCGCCTCCGACGACAGGTGCACCTTCGTTGGCATCGCCGCCGGACGTTTCGCTCGAACGCCGCGAAGTTTGGGTTCGCGTCGGCGGCGACGACGAGTGCCGAGGCGCGCTCGCGGAACGTTCGATGTTCCCCCTTCCCCCTCTCCCAAGAAAACGCCCGCGAGTTTTTATGTGGGGGTAAATGACTCGTCGTTTAGGGGTTTCGTACAGGCTAAATTGGCCGGAACCTGGGCACACGGCAAACAGTCTGAACAAAGGCAAATTGAGGAGTCACCGCGTCTGTTGAAGGTGTTACAAGACCGGCTGAAATCGCGCCGGCCGAACCTGCGCCGCGACAGCCTGGGGCGCACGCGAGCGTCGCCGACTGCCCATCGAGGAAGCTCACACACTCGAGTCGTCCGAGCGGTCATGGAGAAGAAAACGCAAAAGGGCGGCAAGCCCGACCCCGAGTCGTTAACGAACAGCCCCGGGCGATCAAAGAAACCACTGAGTACCGGAAAGTACCTGAAGGACGACCCGGGCTGGCTGGGCCCGTTCAACTCCATGGTGTGGCAGTTCCCCAACAGCATGTTGTACATCACGCTCGTGGTCGGTCTGTGCGTGTACTACGGGCTGAGGCAGAAAGGATACAGCACGTCGCCGTTCATCGGAGCGGCAGTCGTCGAGGTGCTGCTGAGCACGGACAACATCTGCCTGTTCCACCAGATCTTCGAGCACTTCAGGGTGCCCCGCGAGATCAGGCCCGGCCTCCTGTTCATCGGAACTCCGTTCATGGTGCTCGTCCGCGGTCTGCTGTTCTTCGCGCTCAAGGGCATCTATGATTACCTCAAGCCCCTGATGCTGGTGCTCGGAGCCTTCTGCATGTGGCAGGGCGCGTACGTCTTTTACCAGACAATCATCGGCGAGGAGGACGACGACGAGGACCCCAGCAACTCCACGATCGTGAAGTGGGCCAAGGGATGCCTCGGGGGCCGGATGGTGGACAAGTACCACGGCTCCGCGATCTGGATCTACGTCGAGGGGATCCTTCGGATCACGCCGATGCTCCTTGTCATCGTCGTCATCGAGCTGACGGATGTCGCGTTTTGCATCGACGGGGTGTCCACGATCTTCATGGTGGACCACGTGCACGTCTCCACGCTCTTCCTCGGTGATATCGTGGCGGCGTGTCTCGTCAGGGCGCTGTACCCGCAGCTCGCGGGCACCGTCGAGCTGTTCCCCGACCTCAACTACTCGGTGGCGTGCGTGCTCGTGCTTGTGGGCGTCGACATGTGCTCTGGCGTCTTTGGGCACGATTTCCCCCCGGGGTTCCTCGCGCTCGCGATGGCGGTGCTCTTCACCCTGGGCATGGCGTCGTCGGTGATGCGCGGCGTGTGCAGGAAGGAAGAGGCTGCCGCGGCGGAGGAGACCAAGGCGCTCCTGGGCGACAGCAAATATGGCGCCACGAAGTAATTCGCGACCCGTCGCAAGTGTACTACCCTCACCTGGGGGGCGGGCGCATTCGCTCCCCTGGCTGCTATAAATTCAGCAGCCTCAACCTAACAACGCGTTGACTGACTTGTGTACAGCCTGAACTACTTGTACGTATCATAGTATGTGCTAGCTAGCTACAAGCGTAGTTTTCTATTATGGACTGTTCGTGTCTTCACCACCAGTTTCCGTCGTGCGGCTTGGTCTCCTCCATGAACACCTTCGCGAAGAGCATCGCGTTGCCCGACCCGTCGCCGCCGTCGTAGAACAGCCGCATCGACGGGCTCAATTTACCCCGCCTTCTCAGCTCGGCCAGTCTCTCCAGCCGCCGCGTCACGTCGCACTCCGCGGTGAGCAGCGACGGCTCCCTCTGAACCGCCGCGCCGACGTTAACCTCCGGAAACTCCGCCGCCAACGCCGCCATCTCCGCGGCGATCTCCCCCGTGTGCCTGAGCAGTATCCCCGGTTGTCCCTCCACGATCTTAGCGACGTCCCCGACGCCCACGAGCGCCCAACGCAGGGACACGAACCGCGACACGATCGTCCGAATCGGCAGCTGGATCACAGCCGGCGATTTCCACATCATCTGCGCGACGTCCACGCCCGGGAAGACGGTCTGCAGGCGATCCAGCCGGTGGCCGAGCACGTCGGGATTACGGTAGAGGCCCCGGCCGGCAACCTCCGACGCGAGCGTGGCGCCCATTCCCACCAGGCGCTCCCTGTACGCCCGTTCCCGGACTCCTCGAGAGCGCCAGAACTCGTCCAATCTCGCCTCCTCCGAGTCGGGAGGGTACTCTGAAGCCGCGCACACGTCGCCTTGTTGCTGGACGAGCCTCGTGAAATTGCGTCCACCGCCGCCGAACCACTCTGATGCATCGATGTCGTCGCCGTCCTCGAGGTTGTCGAGCATCGCGAGGTCGTCGTCCGCTTTCCTCTCCGCCTTCCTCTCGAGCTTGGGCATGTTCTTGAAAATCTGGGACGTCGCGGCGACCGCGCCGAGCTTGATGCGCGGGTCCTCGTCCGCGTCGTCGGGGGTTTGGGCGTCGGCGACCTCACCGGAGGATCGAGACGCGCGGTGAGGGACTCTCGCGAGACGCCCGGGGCGAGACGTGGACGCCCCGCGGCCGCTCTCGGCGCGGGCCGGACGCGCCACCGACGCGCGCGTTCCAGTCAGCATCCCTATCGTCCCGAGTCGTGCCGTCCGAGGCGCCGAGCGAGCCGAGTTGTCGGGGCACGAGCGCGTTCCTGCCTACTCTGGCGACTCACGGAGACATCCCTCGATGCGTCTGTTCGTTGCTGGGTCCGACCTCCACGCGTGGGTCTTCCCCGCACGTGTTTCGACTGGCGCGCGAAGACCCGTCCGAGTCCTCGAAACGCGCAGCTCGGGCAGTCGGGAGCCGGGAAGTCCGTTCCCAGACTGGCTGTACACCTCGGATGGTTCATCACGCGACGGGAACTATACTGACAATCTACGCCTCGCTATACCCGCGCCACACCGCCCTGAACTCCTCCCTATAGCTACTGAGCCTCGCCTTGAGGTTGGGACTCCTCAGGGACGCGTGGGCTAAGGTACCCACGGCGAACATCCCGAGCGCCCAGAGCACCGTGCTCACCGCACGGGAGCTCCTCAGCATGAAAAACGACAGCACGCACAGAAACGCCACCACGTGCAAGCGCTGAAACCCGCAGATGTGCACCACCTTCGACTTGCTGTACGGACGACTCGGCGCCCTGTTGGAGATTGGAGATCGACGGGAGTCAGCGCGGCGGGTGCGACGCGAATGGGCGGGACGCGCGAGTTGGGGTTGACGTCGAAGACGGGGAAAAAGACGGGGTAAAAGTTTTCGTCTCGGGTACTCACGCCGCCACGTTCGCGTTCCTGCGCATCCACGCCGCCGTCGGCGGGTGGTACTTCCGCACCGTCCTCGTGATCTTCTCGCTCATCGACTGCGCGAAGCTGTCGTTGGCGCACAGCAGCGACAGGCAAGACATCGCGCACGCAAACAGCGCAAACGGGTTGCGGAAAAACGCAACGACAAAGCTGAGGACGAGGAGCGCGAAGTAGTTGGCGCGGTAGTAATAGATGTTGCACTTCAGCCTGGACGTGAGCTTGCCCTGCGACTTCGGTGGGGTGAATCTGGCGAAGAACTCCGTCAAGGGGCGGGGACGCATGTTCCAGTCCACCTGCGAGGGAGGCGAAGCGGTGGGGAACTGTCGTTCAGTTTCGGGGCTTTGGGTTGGATTCTTCTCTGCATCCAGGTGGCGTGGTCGGGACCATCGCGCGGAGTCGCAACGCGGGAATCGACACAAGATGACACGCACCTCACGCAGCGCGTCCATGAGCTCCCCCGGGGTGACATTAGCCCAGTCCATATCGGGCGTCTCCCCTCAGCGAATTCCCTCTCCTACACGAGGGTGCCCTTCCAGCACCGTTTCGACCTCCGGGCCGAGATCTGGCGAGAACGGAGTTGTATACGCTCCTTCGTCTAGCACGTTCGACGTGAGCGACTCGCGTCGGTGCCGGTGACGTGTCTGCACAGAGTTCAGGCGATGAAACCTGCTCTCGTCAGGGTGGTGAGCCTGCAAGAGTGGCGACGCGACGCGTAATTTCGGGCTAACACCAACGGGCAAAAAATTACCGTCGCTGGTGAATTTCCTGGTGAGATTCGACTCGGGTGGTTCTACGTGCCTACGCTGATATGCTACGTCAATCTATGATGGATCTCCGACCTCGCGGAGCTGGACCGCGTCCACCTGTGCTCTCGCCGTCAACGCTCGAAGCTCCGATTCAACCTCCGCGACCCGCGCGCACAGCTGTACACACCGCGTAAACGCCGCCTCCGCCGACCGCATCTCCGGGCTGGGCAAACCGCCGAACCAGTGTATGGGCTTTCGCGGACCGAGCTTGCGCCGAATGGCGTCGACGTCTATGGGCGGCGGTGCATCGTCGTCGTTTTTCCCGTCGTCGCGTCCCGCCTCCTGCGGGACCTCCGCGAGCTGGTCCCTAAGTCCCAACGCCTCCATTCTCTCCAGGAACTTTTCGGTGTTGGTCTTCACCTTCGGTCGGCGCCTCAGACCGTCGTCGTCCGCCTTGCCGCTCCTCGCCGCAGGTTTGGGCTCGGGTTCGGGCTCGGGTTTGGGTTCGGGGGGCGTCTCGACCACGTTGAACGTGTACGACGTGGACCGGGGCGCCGAGACGCCGGATGGACCGTCGATCGAGCGAGATTCCGCGCGCATCTTCGTCGTGGCCCGCATCGTGTTCAGGTCGTAGTGCGACTCGGACACCGCGTGTGGCCCGCGAGCGTACCTCTGTCTGGAGAACGCGAAGGTGCCCTCGCGGATCGTATCTCCAAGCGCGAGCTTGAGCCGGACCACCTCCTCGGTCAGCTCCAGCACGCGCACGAGGTCGCTCTCCTCGCGCGCCTTGTCCGCCCCCATCTGCTTTTCGCGCGCGCCAGTCTGGCGAGAATGCCGAGACGAAGCGCGTGCCGGGCGAATATCCCGAAAGCGACCTTCCGCTTTCTTCCAGAGGTCGCGCGCGCGGGCGGCGGGAGGAGGACGGCGACCGGGGCGAATGGAGCACGTTCGGTCGGGATTGCGGCTGGTATCGCACGCCGCGGTCGGCGTCGGCGCCGGCTCGCTCGCGGCGGTATCCACGGTGCTCCCGTCCACGGGCGGCGCCATCGACCTCATCGCGGTCAAGCAGAGGGACGGCAGCCTCAAGTGCTCGCCCTTCTACGTCAGGTTCGGGAAGTACCAAGGGCTGATCCGCGGGCGGGAGAAGGTGGTGACGGTGACGGTGAACGGCGTGCTGATGGATTTCACCATGAGGCTGGGCAGGAGCGGCGAGGCGTTCTTCGTGGTCTACGACCCGGACAACCCCGAGGCTGGGCTGACGGCGAACGGGTCCGAGTCCGAAGGGGAGAGCGACGACGACGAGCCCGAGGTGACCGGCGCCGCGTCGGTGGGCATGGATTCCCCGGCTCGCGCGGAGCCGGGATCTCGCACGTCGGAGGGTTCAGACGAGGAGACGACGCACCCGTACCTCCGATCGCAGGCGTCCGTGCGACGCCGCCTCGGCACCGCCGCCGACGAAGGCGACGGGACCGAGGCGAGATCCCGCATCTCGGAAGAAGAGGACGAGGACGGAGACGGCGGCGCCCAGGTGGCGACGCTGGACGACCTCAAGCACCTCGCCGAGGCCCGCGGCACGCCAAACCAGACCCTCGACGAGCTCAGGGAGGTCGCCAGCGCGCTCGAGGCGGAGGAGCGATCGGGTTTACGCGACGGGCCCGTCTCGCCCGGGACGAGCCGAGATGAGCCGAGGGAGTCGCTCGGGGCGACGGGATCGATCGGAGGTCTTCTGCCGGAGAGACCCAAGCTCCCGAGCCTCGGATCGTCCCCGGCGAAAGATAACGGCTGGGGCTGGCTCGGGTGGCGCGGGAACAAGAACGCGGCAGGGGCGGCACAGCTGGCGGCGACCGGAGGGGCGGTCGCGACGGGGGGCGGGTCGGTCTCCGCGGCGGCGGCGACGATGCCCTCGACGTCCGTCGCGGATCCGTCCACGCCGCGGTCGGTCGCATCCTCCGCGTCCACCGCGAGCGAGGCGACGCCGTTCGGCCGCGTGACGTCCAGGTCCGACCTCTTCGCGGCCGGTGAGTCACCGCTCGGGACCAAGATCGCGGTTCCCCCGTACGACCGCGGGTACCTGTCCGAAGCGGAGGCGGAGGTGGCGCTGACCGGTCAACTCCCGGAGCGGACGAGGGCGGGAAGGAGGCCCATGGGGAGACGCGAGCCCCCCGTGGTGACGACGAACGTTAACGATGACGACCCTAAACCCACGACGACGACGGCGACGACGACCGCGACGGTGTCGATCGCGTCGTCACCCGCGCCCGGCGCGGAGGGCGGTAAGGTCATCGCGAGGAGAACGTCGGAGGGGTCCGTCAGCGGCGGGGGCGGCGGGGCGGCGACGTCGAAAGACGCTGTCGAGGGCTCGTACCCTTTGGGACCGTCGTCGTCGTCCGGCGAGGAGAGGGAGAAGGACGTCGCGACGGGGTTGATGGCCTCGCTCGTTCTCGAGGATGTCGTACCCGCGGCGCACGTCGTCCTTCCCCGGCTCGAGCTGTCGTTGTGCGGCGGCGACCTGGCCGAGTTTGACGAACACGCGGTGGAGTCCGCGCTGTTCGCCGCGGATCCGGAGGGTATCACGTCCCACCCGAAGCTCGCGGTCAGGCCGTGGAGGCCGCCCGGGATGGAGACCGCGCCCGCGCTCCCGTGGGCGGCGGCGATGCCCCACCTCTTGGGGCACGTGGCATTCGGGACGCCGCTGCCGACGAGCTACCTCCCGAGCCTACCCCCGGGCGCGAGGACATCTCCCGAGGACGCGACGCCGACGAGGGCGGTGCGAACGCCGAGGGTGAGCGAGAGCAGGGCCGACGGGTCCCCGGTCCCGAAGCGACCCAAGCGCAAGTTCCGCAAGAGCGTGACGCTGGACCCCGACAAGGTTGCGCAGCTCGGGTTGAAACCGGGGAAAAACGTAATCGCGTTTTCGTTCAGCAGCCGGGTGTGGGGCCGGCAGGAGGTCCAAGCGCACGCGTACCTGTGGGATTGGAACGCCAAGATCGTGGTGTCAGACGTGGACGGCACGATCACGAAGAGCGACCTGCGCGGACACGTCGCCGCGATGGTGGGCAAGGATTGGAACCACGAGGGTGTCGCGCAGTTGTACAACAACATTCGCGACAACGGCTATCAACTCATGTTCCTGTCGTCCAGGGCGATATCGCACTCGAAGGGCACGCGCAAGTACCTCGAGAAGCTCACGCAGGACGGGGAGACGCTCACGCAGGGCCCGGTGATGCTCGCGCCAGATCCGTTGTCCACGGCGCTGTACCGAGAGGTGGTGGTCCGCAGGCCGCAGGAGTTCAAGATGCGGTGCCTGAGGACCATACGCGAGCTGTTTCCCGCCGACTGGAACCCATTTTACGCGGGGTTCGGTAACAGGGAGACGGACACGGTTTCCTACGCGCACGTCGGCGTTCCCGCCGGCAGGAACTTCACCATCAACCCCAAATCGGAGGTTTACGCCGTGACGACGAGGCACACGAAGACGTACTCGCTGGCGGGTATCAACGAGCTGTGCGACGAGATGTTCCCGCCGGTGGCGAGGCACAGGCGGACCAGGTCCGGCGCGGCGGATTTGACGCACTGCGACGCGTTCGCGGATTCGAACTACTGGGGCAAAGGGTTCATGAACATCGACGACAGCGAGTTGCCCTGATTTTTTGCTCGGACAACCTTTTCTTGAGTAGACATAGCTTTAACGACGAGCGCCACGCGCACATGCACACCAGCATCGTCGATACGCGCGCGAGTGAGAGCCATGGGATCGTTACTGCCCGGCTGGGACCAGGTCCCCAGCTCGCCCCCTCCCGCCGAGTTCAAATGGTCCGTGGACCGCACCGGCAAACGAAGGTCCTTCGACGAAGCTGAGGCGCAAAGGGAGCCTCGCGACGAGCCCGATGAGGGGCGCCTCGCGAAGTCCGAGGAGCTGGCCTGGTCGAGGTCGGCGGAGATAAAGCGCAGATCCTGGGATTGGTGGGCACACACGCCCTCATCGTGCCTGAACGACCCCTTGCGACCCGAGCCCCCCGCTGACGAGGACGAAGCAAAAGGGAAGGCCAAGCGCAAGACCTCGTACACGCCTCAGCACACGGTGCCCCACAACCTGCACGTCGAGGAACCCGCCGTCGGGTGGACGTTCAAGCCCGCGGGCCACGACGGATTCGATCATCCGAGGAGAGAGAATAGCGGTGGATGAGAGAGAAGAACGGAGGGACGAACACGATAGCACACCCCACAGCAACGACCAAAACTTGACGTTCTCAGCTCCCACTCTCGTCTCACGTCTGATATCACGTCTGACCTCACATTTCGCGCCACTGAGAAGAGCCCCTGCACCAAAACAGTACTTTAGGGCAGACCCGAAGCGCGCGACCATGGC
>MDTE01198121.1_pt1 | contig 10290 bp, 8 predicted proteins | sample 811231 | NCBI WGS metagenome assembly MDTE01 (sample SAMN05326651, study PRJNA326480) | marine metagenome | isolation source: seawater | place: Indian Ocean: Red Sea | collected 2010 | reverse complement strand
TAACTCATCTATTTTTTTATTTAGGGCGTCAATAAAAATTTGATCAATATTAGATTCCATTATAATGAAATCTGCACAAGATGAAGATTTAGGATTTGTATACATATTATAGTTTTGCAACTCTCATACCATTTTTAAGATTATTACTTTGACATTCTTAGAGATTTTAAAAAAACTTAAATTATTTTAAAATTTAATAAATTCCCAACAGACTAGATTCTCAAGTTGATAAATTAATTTCTTTTAAAAGATGAAAAGGTTGGGTTTTTTATTCATTTCTCAATAGTGAATAAATATTAAAATTTAAAAAATTTCTGTTTGAAATTAACAAAGTTAGGATCAACACAAATAAAAATAAAGAAGAAATAATAAAGAAGGTTGAAAGAGAAAAATACCAATTCAAGCCAAAAAAATTTGTTATAAACAAATAAGAAAATATAGTTGCAAATATTGATGAAGACAAAATTATAGGGATAAATAATATCAAAGATTCAAACATAATTAATTTAACAATATTGGAATTTTCTAATCCTAAAATCCTTAAAACTAAATTTTGATAAACTTTTAAATTCCCTAATACACTTATGGCATTTGATATTACAATCAGCCCAATAAAAATAACTATTCCTGAGATAAAAATACTCACCACAAATATTTTTTCTAGAAATTTTTTTGATTTATTAATGTACTCAGACAACTTAATGTAAGTTATGTTAGGAAGCTTCTTCAACAATTTACTCAGACTTATCGATTCCTCATTCTTAAATTTTACTGTAGACATAAATTCATGAGGAATTTTTGAAGCGTATTTAGGATTAAATAAGATTGCAAAATTAATATTTAAATCCTTATATTCCACTTTTCTAAAATTCACAATAATACCTGTTATTGAATTTCCAAAGATGTTAAAAGTTATAGAATCACCAATTTTTAATTTTAAATCATTGGCTACTTTATAATCCAATGAAATTTTTAAGCTATTCTTTTTATCTGCGTTCCACCAATCTCCTTCAACAATTGGATTATTAGCTGGAGGATTCTTAGACCAAGAGATTCTCCTTTCACCATTAATAAACCAAAAGCTATCATTTTTTTCATCAATTATTTCTCTGGGTTTTTTTCCATTAATAGCTTCTATTCTGGCTGAAATCATAGGCACAATTATTTGTTTGGCCTGATTGTCAATTTGATTGATCTGCTCAGAGAATAAATTTAGTTCATTTTCTTGTATTCCTAAAAAAAAATAATGTGGAGCATTTTTTGGAATTGAACTGTTTAGCTCTTTATTAATGTTTGATGACAAAATTCCAAGAAAAAATAATATTGTCATCCCAAGCCCCATAGTCATTACAACAATTGAATTAAGACTTCTATATGCATTTATATTTTTGACTCCCATTTTTATAAAAATAACCTTAATATTCTTAATCTTATTTAAGAGAGAAATATAGAATTGAGAAAAATAGTAATAAAAAAGGCTAATAAGGATAAAAAATGAAAAAAATATTGCAGTTTGCCATGGCTTAACATTCAAAATACAAAATGAAAAAATAAAAATCAGTAAAAACATACCTATTTCAAAAATTGATTTTTTAGAATGACTTAAACTTAGGTTAGTGGCACTATTTCTAAACAACTTTGTCACTTTTATTTGATCTATACTGTCCAAAACAGGTTTAGCAAATATAAAAAAAATTGTAATACTAAAAAATTGAATAATTAAGTATTCATAAATCTTAAATTTAACCTTAAGCTCAATGTTTAAAAAATTTAGAAGGCTATAATCAAATATAGATAATATAAATAAACTAAAGATGTATGCTATAAATGAACAAAAAATTAAAATAATTAGTGTCTGCAGATAATATAATATCTTAATATTTGATGAACTTAATCCTAATGATTTAAAAATTGCAATTTTAAACTGATTATTATTTAAAAATGCAAATAAGGAGTTTTTTAAACCAATGCCTGAAATTAGGATAGCTGCTGCAGATATAATTGAGAGAAAATAAATAAAATTTTCAAGGGTACTCATTAACCTTTTACTAACATCCTTAGGATATTTTATTTTGATGTTTTTATTACTGACAATATCATCATCAAATTCGATATTATTTTTCTTACCCACAATTTTATATTTATAATTTTTAAAACTTCCAAGATTATTTATTTTCAATCTTTTTAGGCTAGATTCATTTATTAAAGCTTGATCTCCAAATAAAAAAAACCCTCCAATATCAGGTAAACTTTTGATTATACCAACAACCTCTAAAGAAACATTTTGTATCTTAAGCTTATCACCAAGTTTTAAATTAAAGTTGTTTTTTGTTGTTTTATCTATCAATATTGTGTTGGGTTGACTTCTTAAAATTTTTAAAGCATTTGCAGGTTCTGCTATTACCTCGCCAATAAGCGGATAAAAGTCATCAATTACTTTTATTCTAGTTGTTTTACTTGTTTCCTTTTTAGTTTTTATTATTGTTGTAAATTCAACAACCTCCGTCATTAAAAATTTTTCTCTTAATTTTTCTAAAATATCTGAGCTTAATGGTTTGTTTTTTAAAGATAGTTCTATATCACCTCCTAGAAAAACTCTTGAATTATTTTTGATTTCATTCTGAATACTACTTTTTAATATTATGATAGAGGAAAAAATTAATAAACTTATGGTTATTGTAAAAAAAACCGCTGTAATCTTCGATTTATTTTTATAAAAGTCTTTAAAAAAAAATTGAACATATTTATAAAAAGTCATATTAAAATTTTATGAACCCATCTAATAACTTTAAGACCCTATCACACTTTTTTGCTAAACTCATGTTATGCGTAACTAGAATTAGACTTATTTTTCTTTTTTTTGAATAATCTAATAGTAAACTTGAAACCAATTCTGTGTTTTTCTTATCTAAATTGCCAGTTGGTTCATCTGCAAGAATAATTTCAGGACTAAATGAAATCGCTCTGGCAATAGCTACTCTTTGCTGTTCTCCACCAGATAGTTCTGAAGGTAAATTATTTTTTCTATGAATTAAACCAATATCTGAAAGAATCGACATTGCTTTTTTTTTTTCATTCTTAATTTTATTTATTTGCATGGGGAACATTATATTTTCAAGAGCTGTATAATTTGGGATAAGATAAAATTGCTGAAAAATTAATCCGATATTTTTTTTTCTAATTTCTGTCTTTCTCTTTTCACTTATTTTTGAAAGATTCTCCTTATTAAAAAAAATGGAACCTGTAGTTGGTTTTTCTAAACCAGACATTAACATTAAAAGACTTGTTTTTCCCGAACCACTCTCTCCAATAATTGCAACTCTTTCATTTTTTTTTATTTCAAAATTTATATTTTTTAAAATTTTGATATCATTTCCATTCGAATAATAATTAAGATTTATGTTATTAAGTTTATATAAATTTTTCATCTTCCGACTTATATTTTTATTAATTATTGGAGTAAACCTTATACCAACAACACCTTATTGTAATCAAAAAATTGCACTGTTTGGTGATAGTCTCATGGCAGGATATGGTTTAGATGAAAAATTTCATTTATCTACAGTTTTAGAAAAAAGTCTTAAAGATAAGGGATTTAATGCTAAAGTCATTAATGCAAGCGTATCTGGAGATACCACAAATAGTGGACTAAATAGAGTCAGTTGGTTGGCTGATAACACTGAAATAGATTTATTGATTTTATGTCTTGGAGCGAATGATATGTTGAGAGGAATTAAACCAAATATAATAAAACAAAACTTGAGCAAAATAATAGAAATTTTACAAGAAAAAAATATAAAAATTCTTCTAGCTGGAATGTTATCTCAAGACACATATGGTGAAACGTATAAAAATAATTTTGACAAAATATTTCCTGAACTCTCAAAAAAGTTTCAAATTGATTTTTTACCTTTTTTATTAGATGGTGTTGCACTTAATCCTGAACTTAATTTAGATGATGGAAAACATCCTAATTCTAAGGGTGTCTTAAAAATAAAAGAAAACTTAGAGAAAAAATTAATTAATCTTCTTGATAAAAATTAGACATGATTAAATCATCAATAAAGCGTTGAAGAATCCTTTTAAATTTAATTTAAATTACATTACCATAATCATATTATTTTAATTTACAAAGGTAGTAGTAGGACTACCAAAATTCTTAAAATATGATATTCTGATTTTTTCTAGAGTAACGATCTTAAAATATTAAATGAAAAAAATTTACCCAGTTATACTTTCAGGAGGATCAGGAACAAGATTATGGCCTTCATCTAGACAAATGTTTCCTAAACAATTTCTTCCGTATGATAAAAAGGATTCATTATTTACAAAAACTTTAAAAAGATTCAAAGCAAATAACTATCATAAACCAACAATTATCTCTAATTACAATCATAGATTTTTAGTAAAAGATGCCTTAGAAAAATCAAAAATAAATGCTCATTCTATACTTTTAGAACCCCTTGCTAAAAACACTTCAGCTGCTGTAACTTTAAGTACGCTTCACCTTTTAAAAAAGGATCCTAATCCCCTTATTTTAATTTCACCTTCGGACCACCTAATTGATGAAAAAAAATTTAATCTTTTTTTCTCTAAAAACTTAAAAATTATTGATGAAAATTTTCTTTATGTATTTGGAATAAAACCCACTGAACCAGATTCATCCTACGGATATATTCGTAAAGGGAAAAAAATTAAAAGTAATTTTTTCTTAGTAGAAAATTTTTATGAAAAACCAGCTATTTCGGATGCAAAACAATTTTTAAAAACAAATTTATTTTATTGGAACTCAGGAATTTTTTTATTTTCAGGAATTACTTTTATTAATGAGATGAGAGTACTTTCTCCTAAAACATTTGCAATATGTGAACAACTTGCAGAAGAGTCTACAAAATATTACGAGTTTATAACATTTCCTAATAAAAAATTTTCCTCTTTAAGTAAAAAACCAATTGATAAGGATTTATTTGAAAAGACAAAAAAAGCAGCTGTTATTCCATTTAATTTTAACTGGGATGACATGGGTTCTTGGGAAAGTTTTTGGAAGATTAATAAAAAAAAAAATCAAAATGTAGTTGATGGAAATATAGTAACTGATGATGTAAAGAACTCTTTGATTAAAATAAATGACGAATCCGTTGCAGTTGTAATTGGAGTAAATAATTTAATAATAGTTAAAGAAAAAGACGCACTGTTGGTTACTAAAAAAAACTACCATAAAAATACAAAAGACTTATTGAAAAAAATAAAAAAAAAAAACAAAGAGAAATTTGAATTTGGAAATATAATTTACAGACCTTGGGGAAGTTTTGAAAATGTTAAATCTGGTAATGGTTTTTTAATTAAAGTACTAACAATCAACCCAGAAAGCAAAATATCTCTACAATATCATAAAAAAAGATCAGAACATTGGGTAGTAACAAAGGGTGTTGCTACAATTACGCTAGGAGAAAAGAAAATAAAACTAAGGGAAAAGGAATCAATTTTTGTAAAGTTAGGCCAAAAACATAGAATAGAGAATAAAACAAAAAAACCTCTTGAAATTGTGGAAGTTCAAATTGGAAAAACACTCGAAGAAAGTGATATAGTTCGAATTGATGACATATATGGAAGAAAATAAAAAAATTTCATTGGATAACAAAAAGATTTGGGTGGCTGGGCATAATGGCATGGTTGGTAAATCAATTGTTCGATTATTAAAAAAGAGAAAATGTGAAATAATATTTTCAGAAAGGAAAAAAGTGGATTTGACTAATCAACTACAAGTAGAAAATTGGATGAAAATTAATAAACCCGAAATTATTTTTTTAGCAGCTGCAAAAGTTGGTGGCATTTATGCAAATAATGAGTTTCCAGTTAATTTTCTGGAAGAAAATCTATTAATTTATTTAAATATAATCAAAAATGCATTTATAAATGGAACAAAGAAGCTTATAAATTTAGGTTCATCTTGTATATATCCCAAAAATATAAATTATCCTATAAAAGAGGATAATATTTTAAGTGGCCCTCTTGAAGAAACTAACCAATGGTATTCTATTGCAAAAATTTCCGGCATAAAACTTTGTCAAGCTTATAGAAAACAATTTAACTGTGATTTTATAAGTATAATGCCTTCAAATCTCTATGGCCCAGATGACAATTTTAAAGCATTAAATAGTCATGTGCCCGCAGCTCTTATCGACAGATTTCATTTAGCGAAACTTAAAAATTTAGAAAAAGTTGAAGTCTGGGGATCAGGAAAGCCTCTGAGAGAATTTCTATATGTAGAGGATTTAGCTGAAGCTTCTATTTTTTTAGCAGAAAACTATAGTAAAACTGAACCAATAAATGTTGGGACGGGGAAAGAAATATCTATAAAAAATTTTGCAGAACTAATTAAAAAAGTTGTAGGTTTCAAAGGCGATATAATCTTTGATAAAACAAAACCGGATGGAGTATATAAAAAAGTTTTAAATATCGAAAAAATTAATGGTTTAGGTTGGAGTTCGAAAACTTCCCTAGAAGTTGGACTCAGGAAATACTACAAGTGGTATATAGAAAATTTTAATAATATAAGAAGATAGGCGTTTAAATGAAAAAAGTTGCTTTAATAACTGGAGTCACAGGACAGGATGGGTCATATTTAGCGGAATTTTTATTAAAAAAAGGCTATTTTGTTCATGGTATAAAAAGAAGATCATCATCTTTTAATACTGGACGTATTGATCATCTATACGAAGATCCATTAGAAAAAAAAACGAATTTTTTTCTTCACTATGGTGATATGACTGATGCAACAAACCTGATAAGACTTATTCAAAAAATCAAACCAAATGAAATTTATAATTTAGCTGCACAGAGTCATGTTTTGGTTAGTTTTGAAACTGCGGAATATACTGCAAATGCAGATGCATTGGGCACACTTAGAATTCTAGAGGCGATAAGAATTCTCGGTTTAGAAAAAAAAATTAAATTTTACCAAGCATCAACATCAGAATTATACGGTAACGTTAAAGCAAAGTTACAAAATGAAAAAACACCATTCCATCCAAGAAGCCCTTATGGTGTAGCAAAACTTTATGCCTACTGGATAACGGTAAACTATCGTGAAGCATATAATATTCATGCCTCAAATGGAATATTATTCAACCATGAAAGTCCAATAAGAGGAGAAACTTTTGTGACAAAAAAAATTGCCAAGAGCGTTGTAAAAATTTCAAAAGGCTTGCAAAAATGTCTATATTTAGGCAATTTAAATGCATCAAGAGACTGGGGACATGCAAGAGATTATGTTAAAGGAATGTGGATGATACTTCAGCAAGACAGGCCAGACGATTTTGTTTTTGCAACTGGTAAAACTTATACCGTAAGACGCTTTGTTGAAGAGGCTTTTGCACAATTAAATATAAAAATTACGTGGAAAGGGAAAAATATAAAAGAATGTGGAGTTGATCAAAAAACTGGCAAAGTCTTAGTTAGAATAGATCCTAAATATTTTAGGCCTACTGAAGTTGATTTTTTAAAAGGAGATGCATCAAAAGCTAGGAAAATATTAGGTTGGCGACCTAAAACATCATTTTCTGATCTTGTTAAAGAAATGATCAATTATGAACTTAAATCTTTAAAAAAACTTTAGGAACTAACAATATTTTTATTTACAAAAACATATTCAAAGATTTTTCTTAATACCATTTTATTTTTAAACCTAATTTCAAAACCCTCATTCTTTAAAATTTGGATTATCTCTCTAAATTTATAACCTTTGTTAATTGAACTGTCGTAATGATGCTCAAGTAGTATAACCTTCACTTTTTTGAGATTCTTAACTGCACCTTTAATAATATAAAATTCATAACCTTCAGTATCTATTTTTAATAAATCAATTTTTTCAATTTTATTATTCTTACAAAAATAATCAAATGTAATTAACTCGATACTTTCTTCAATAATAAAATCTTCTGAAAAAAAAAAAATTATTATTTTTTTTTTAAATTTAGAGTAATTTGAGTCTGGATTAGATTTATGTAAAGAGTTGACTGGTGAAAAATTGCTTTTGAAAAATTTTTTATTTTCATTCTTTTCTCCTAATCCTTTTTTAATAAATTTAGTGTTTTTATATTTTGATTTATTAATTTGGTTAATTAAATTCTTGTTAGGTTCAAAAGCATAAATTTTTTCAACTTTGAAATACTCACTAATTAGATCTAGAGTTTCACCTTTGTGACAACCAACATCAAAAATAACAGAAACCTTCTCCCCCAAAATATTTTTAACAAATTTAAAGTTTTGTCTTTGTGAAATATTGTCTAAATATAAAACTAACCTTTCGAAAATCTTTTGTTTCATAATTTTTAATATAGTTTAAACTTTAACCAACTATTTTTTTCATGTTAGCTCTAAATAATTCTCATTTTTCAGAAAAATTGTTAACCTTATTTAGAATTTTAATTATTTTTAATCCGCTAATTTTTTCATTCGTAGTTTATTTTACAGACTTTGTTGACTTTAGACAAGTTTTTGAAAGTTGGACTTATATTGACATTGCGAAAAACTGGTTGATTAATGATACAGATGGTATGATTCCTGAGAGGCTGCCGTTATATCCAGTTTTCATATATTTTGTTTTTAAATTTTTTGGTACAGATAATCTTACTGCCTTGCTATTTATTCAAGGATTATTAGGTTCTTCTACTTTTTATTTTCTTTTAAAGACTTTAGATTTAATTAAACTCTCCAGAAATCTTTTTCTTTTGTTATCAATTTTTTTTAACTTAAGTATAATCTTTTGGTTTTCTGTTTTTTTACCAAATAGCTTTTTTATTTTTTTAATAACTTTATTTATATTTTTTTTTACAAAATTTTTTATAAAAAAAAGTAAGAATCATTTTTTTTTAATGTGCTTTTTTTTAATTTTACTACTTCTAACCAGACCAATTTTTACTTTATCAATAGTTTTAGTGTTACCTTTAATTTCACTCGTAATAATAAAATGCAAATTTAATTACTCAATCAAAATACTAATGATTATTGCTCTTTTTTCTTCGTACTTTATTGGTATTAGCATTCAATCATTAAGATACTATTCGTATAACAAAAGTTTTAATTATACCACTCAAACAGGACATCATCTTCTATATTTTGTTATACCTTGCCTAGCCCAAAAATACGGTTGTGGCCAAGTAAATCTTGAGGTTTACAAATTTCTTGCAAATGAATATGAGGAATACAGGAAGAAAAATCCTGACTTATCTATAAATGAAGAAAATAAAATAAAAATAAATTTGAGTATCAATTATTTAATTAACAATCTTAATTTTTTTCAAATTGTTCTTTCCAGCACATCTTCATATTTAAAAACTCTCTTTCATAGTTCGGTAATACAAATTTATCAAAGCTTTGAAATAATGCCTAAAAAAATTCAGAATATTTATTTTTCAAATCCAAACGAAAGAATAATATTTTTAACAAAAAATTTTTTTGAAGATTTTAAAATTGCATTTTGGTTAATTGCAATTATCTGTGTTTTCTTAATGAGATTAGTACAATTTTTTGGGATTTTATTAATTTTTTCAAAAAATCCAAACAGACTTTATATTCTAACAATTTTCACAACTTTATTAACTCTAATTATACCAACCGTTGGAATCGGAAACCCAAGATATAGAAGTGAGAGTGAAGTTTTATTAATTATCTTAGGCGCGTTTGGATTTTATGCTATAACTGAAGCTTTAAAAAAAAAGAAAAAAAATTTTTAAAACTATGACTTTAGAAAAATTTCCCAAAAGAAATCATCTTCAAAAAATTAAAGAGCACTTTAATTTAATGGCTAAAAAAAGAGAAAACTGGATCAAAAAGTCAAAATATTTTCATAATGAAGACTTAAGAGTAATCAAAGAAATAATTCCAATAGACAGTAATGTTTTAGAAATAGGTTGCGGTAATGGAAACTTAATAGGAAATCTTGATGTAAGGCAATCTGTTGGAATAGATATAAGTGATAAATTAATTAATTCCGCTGTGAATAAATTTTCTAAAGTAAAGTTTTTTTGTAGCGATATTATTGCTTTTAGGAAAAAATTTATTTCACCGACTAAATTTGACTTCATAATTATCTCTGACACAATTGGTTATTTTAAAGACATACAGAAAACCTTAGAATCAATACATGATTTTTGTAAACCTGAAACAAGAATAGTTATTTCCTATTTTTCTCCTATTTGGCAACCCATTCTCTCTTTAGCCGAAAAAATAGGTTTGAAAATGCCTGATCTAAATCCACCATTATTTGCTTCTTCTGATTTGAAAAAT
>MDTE01084707.1_pt1 | contig 10290 bp, 9 predicted proteins | sample 811231 | NCBI WGS metagenome assembly MDTE01 (sample SAMN05326651, study PRJNA326480) | marine metagenome | isolation source: seawater | place: Indian Ocean: Red Sea | collected 2010 | reverse complement strand
TCTCTTGAATCACTTGCTAGTGTTTTCTATGAATTAACACAAAAAGAATATGAATAATCTATATGGTAAAAGAGCTATTCTCTACAGAAGAGTAAGTACATCAGACCAAAAGAACTATGGTAATAGCTTATCAAATCAACAATCAAGACTTTACGACTTTTGTAGAAATCACTCAATTGAAATAATTAAAGATTTTGAGGAAGATTATTCAGCAAAAGATTTTGCAAGACCTGTATTTAATAAACTAATTGAATACGCGGCCTTAAACAAAAATAACATCGATTATTTATTAGTCTATAAATGGGACAGATTTTCAAGAAATACTCTTGATTCGCTTAATATGATTAAGCAATTTAAAGGATTTAACATTGAAGTCAATTGCTCCGAACAATGGATAAATCACGATGATCCAAACCAATTAATTATGTATCTCGTTAACCTTGGTATTCCCGAAGTTGACAATCGAATACGACAAAATAGAACAATAGAAGGAATTCGAAGTAATCAAATAAGTGGAAGATGGGTAAGCAGTCAACCAAAAGGATATATTCCTAGTAAAGATGAATTTGGTAAGGTATTGATGAAGCCAGACCCAAAATTAGCACCACTAATTAGTGAGTTATTTAATGACTTTTCTTTAGATATATACTCACAAAATCAATTAATGAAATTACCTAAATACAAATCACTAAAACTTAATAAAAGCTCACTTAGTAGAATATTAAATCAAATTGCTTACTCTGGTAGAATTAGAATAAAAGAATATAAAAATGAACCAGAGCAAATTGTAGATGCTCTTCATACTCCTCTAGTTTCAATTGAAATATTTGAAAAGTGTCAACAAGTACTTAATAAAAGAAGAAGAGTTAAAAATAAACCATCTAAACAAAATATTAATCTTCCACTAAGAGGCTATTTAAAGTGCTCTAAATGTGGTGGAAACTTAACGGGTAGTGGCTCTAAAAGTAAAACAGGTAAAATACACTATTACTATCATTGTAATCCTAGAAATGGCTGTAATGAACGCATAAAAGCTCCTCTTATTCATAATGAAATAGCTTTAGAGTTTGATAAGCTTAAACCAAATAAAAAAGTTCTTACGCTCTTTAAATTAATTCTAAAAGAAAAGTTTGAGAATTCTGAAAAGTCTAAAAAATCATTAATTAAAAAAATCAATGAAAAGATTATACTTCTTACAAAAAGAAAGTCAAGCCTTCTTGATAAGTATATAGATGGACATATTAATAATGAGGCTTACAAACTTAAAAATGAAGAAATAATTTCATCTATCAAGCAATTGGAAGGTGATAAATTAAAATTAAATGATTTTGAAAAAGATACTGAAGAATTTATTTCATTCGGTATTCATCTAATAAATAATCTTGGAAATCTATATAAAACATCAAATGTTCAAATCAAACAAAAATTGCTGAGTTCGATATTTAAAGAAAAACTTGTATTTGAAGGTGATAAGTATCGAACTCTAAAATTTAATAAAGGAATTGAACTTATAATTATGAATATCAATAAGTTAGAGGAGGCTAAAAACAAAAACGGGAGACAATCTTTCGACCATCTCCCGTTCAGTACCTTGGGTGGGAATCGAACCCACACTCCCGAAAGAACTGGATTTTGAATCCAGCGCGTCTACCAATTCCGCCACCAAGGCGTACTTTAATAGTAAAGAAAAGCAAAAGTAATAATAGTTTAAGCCGAACAAAAGAATTTTGTTTTTAATTCACTGCTTTATCTACATAAATTGATATTTAAAAAATGGAATCTTATTTTCAATATATTTTGTTAAATTTGCAGCCCCCATATAATAGCTCATCATTGATTTTCAAACTATTAGGGAACTATGAAGTCGAATGTAAAAATCTTTTCTGGACGAACAAGTCTTCCTTTGGCAGAAAAAATAGCCAAAGACTTTGGTGTTTCATTAGGAAATGTAATCATCTCTAAGTTTAGTGATGGTGAATTCATTCCTTCTTTTGAGGAAACTGTTCGTGGGGCTAAAGTCTTTATCATACAATCTACTCCCCCTCCATCAGACAACCTGATGGAACTTCTACTAATGATTGACGCAGCAAAGCGCGCCTCAGCTTCCCAAATAGTAGCTGTAATGCCCTACTTTGGAATGGCTCGTCAAGATAGAAAAGACAAGCCTAGGGTTCCTATTGGCGCAAAACTGGTTGCCAACATGCTAAGTGCGGCAGGCGCCACAAGAGTAGTTACCTGCGATTTACATGCAGACCAAATACAAGGCTTTCTTGAGGTTCCCGTAGATCACCTTTATGCTTCTTCTGTTTTTATCAATCACATCGAATCCTTAAAACTTGAAAACTTAACCATTGCCTCTCCAGACATGGGGGGCTCTAAACGTGCCCATGCCTACGCAAAACACTTGGGTTGTCAAATGGTGATCTGCTACAAGCATAGGAAAAAAGTAAATGAAGTAGGAGACATGCGTGTTATTGGGGATGTCCGTGGAAGAAATATCGTTCTCGTAGACGACATGGTAGATACTGCCGGAACATTAACAAAGGCTGCTGATATGCTCCTTGAAAACGGTGCTATTTCTGTTCGTGCGGTTTGCACACACGCGGTTCTTTCCGGGAATGCATACGAACGAATTGAAAACTCAAAAATGCTAGAGCTTATTGTAACAGACACTCTACAAAGCCAAAAAAATCGAAAAATAAAAATATTAAGCATTGCCCCATTGTTTTCTAATGTTATTAAAAACGTTGTCAACAATGAGTCCATTAGCAAAAACTTTATCAATTAACTCTATTTATAAACTAAAAAACAAAACAAATGAAATCAGTATCTATTAGCGCTGAAAAGCGTGTAGATTTGGGGAAAAAAGAAGCAAAAGCTCTAAGGGCTGCAGGCAAAGTGCCTTGTGTGGTCTACGGAGGAGAGTCTGTACAGCACTTTTCTGCTACAGAAATTGCTTTCAATAACCTTGTTTACACACCGAACGTATATGCGGTGGCGATTGATATTGAGGGCTCATTAGTCAACGCCCTTATTAAAGATATTCAATTCCACCCAGTAACAGACAGGATTTTGCACGTAGACTTTATCGAATTAACCCCTGGTAAAGAAGTGAACACAGAAATCCCTGTTGTTGTTGAGGGAAACTCCATTGGAGTTAGAAATGGTGGGAAGCTAAGACAAGCGCTAAGAAAATTGAGTGTTCGCGCAACTCCTGAAAACCTTCCTGATGCCATAACGCTTGATGTTACCGATCTGAAAATTGGAGATAAAATTTATGTTAAAACCATTGAAACCAATAATTTTGACATCCTTACTTCAGGGAATGCAGTTGTAGTTTCTGTTAAAACTTCTCGTGCTGCTGTGGAAGAAGAGGAAGAAGATGTTGAAGGTGCTGAAGGTGCTGAAGGTGCTGAAGGTGCTGAAGGTGCTGAAGGTGCTGAAGCTCCTGCTGCAGAACAGTCATGAAAAAACACCTGATCATAGGTTTGGGTAATATTGGTGCTGAGTATGCAAATACCCGACACAATATTGGATTTAAAATATTGGACGCTCTTGCTGAGTCGTCCAATATTTCTTTTAGTCCAAATCGTTATGCTAAAACTGCTTCTCTAAAAATAAAAGGCCGAACTGTTGTATTAATCAAACCCTCCACCTACATGAATCTTAGTGGAAAGGCTCTTTGTTATTATTTGCAATCAGAAAAAGTCGATCTAGAAAATACTCTTGTAGTTACTGATGATATTGCTCTTCCTTTTGGAACACTCAGAATGAGGACAAAAGGTAGCGATGGGGGACATAATGGCTTAAAACACATTATTCAAACAACCAACAGCTCGCATTTTCCTAGAATTCGATTTGGTGTTGGCAATGAGTTTTCAAAAGGGAAACAGGTAGACTATGTTCTTGGAAACTGGTCCACGGAAGAAGAAGAAAAACTAAAAGAGCGAATAAAAAAGTGTCTTGAAATGATAAATAGCTTTGTGTCTATTGGCCCCACACATACCATGACAGCCTTTAACGGGAAATAACTAGTCCTGCTAAGACGATTCTTCTAGCTTTGGGTTCATTACCTTAAACCATAAAGGTGGAATCAAACTCAAAATCATCATACCCGGATAACCAGTTGGCAACTGAGGAGAAACATCATGATGTTTTAAAATTTGATATTTTTTACCTGGTCTATAATGATGGTCTGAGTGTCTAGACAAATTAAACATCATCAAGCGACCAAAAACGTGGTTTGAATTCCAAGAATGATGAGCCTGCACTTTTTTATATCTTCCTTTTTCATCTTTTTCTCGCAACAAACCATAATGCTCTATATATTGAACAGTCTCAAAACTTAGGTAGGCTACTGCAGCGCTTAAAATAAAAAGCAAGCAAATGAATAGACCAAAAATCTTATAAATAATGAAAACGAGGCTTATCTGAATAAGTTGAAATTGAACCATCTCATTTCCCAAAGAGATGTTTGGCAGGTTTAAGGCTTGCCTCCTTTGTTTTTCCAGGCGCCAAGCAGAAAGATACTCGTTAAAAATTGCACGAAACCAAAAAGTATATACCAATTCGTTCTTCCTTGCTGTAGACGGATCTTCTTTTGTGGCAACATGCTTATGGTGTCCTCTGTTGTGCTCTATAAAAAAATGCATCATAAGGGTGGTTAGCAGCATCACCTTTGCCAAAAACTGCTCTCCTTTTGTAGAGCGATGTCCTAACTCGTGTCCTAGGTTAATGGCAAAGGTGCTCATTAAGCCCATGGATAAGGTTCTTCCAACAATCTCATAAACCTCAAGGCTCGGGTCTTGCAAACAAAAAAGAAACTTCACCAACAAAACCAAATGAATCAAAAAAGAAAAATACAAGACCACATCATAAATACGATTTTTCTTTGCAAGCTGCTCCTCTATTTCAGAAAGGTTTGTTTCGTCGTTTTTCAAAAAAAACTCCGCCAGCGGAATGAAGGCATAAGCATACAAAAAAGCACTGTAAGTAAACATCCCTCTTTGAGTGAAACTAATGTATGCAAAAAAGGCTATGGATAGGGGGGCAAAAATATATTTTAACGAACGCATCATAAATACAAATGTACTCAAAAAAAAACTGTTGTTCTTTAAAGGAAAATCTGATGCTTGCTCAAAACATTAATTGTTAAGGGTAAAAAACTTAAAATTTATACCTTTAAATGAAGAAATTATAACGCTCAAACAACTCTTTTATAGATGAAAACAACAATAAGAAAAGGCCTTAAAAAAGACCTCCCTAGTGTTCTAAAGCTTATTCAGGAACTTGCAGACTATGAAAAGGCTTCAGATCAAGTCACCATAAGACTTCAAGATCTTGAGACTGACGGTTTTGGAGAAAAGCCCCTTTATGAGTTTTTAGTTGCCCAACAAAAGGGCGAAATAATCGGCCTTTCTTTTTATTATACTCGTTACTCTACTTGGAAGGGGGCCTTTTTATTCTTAGAGGACTTTGTTGTCAAACAATCTCACAGAAGAAAAGGTGTTGGCGCCCAGCTGTTTGAGGCTACCATTAAGGTTTGCCATGCGGAAAATTATAAAGCAATGTGCTGGCAAGTACTTGATTGGAATACTCCCGCTATTAATTTTTACAAAAAATATCGCGCTGAAATAAGTTCTGAATGGTTAAACGGAAAGCTCACAAAAGAGCAAATCAGCAACTTGCATTCAGTGCTTTAACTCTTTTAAAGTTCCTATCGATATAGTGGAGAGCTCCTTAGTTGGGTTTTACTTTTAACGAAACTCCCATGCCCAAAAGCAATTGTTTCTCCCTTTTCATTGTACAAAGTAGATTGAGCATAAATAATTCTTTTTGTTGCTGATTTTACACTGCCCTTTGCCAAAAGATTTCCTGAAGAAGCTGGCTTCGTAAAATGAATGTTGAAGTTTGCAGTCAAGACCATAAGATCTTCTTCAATAGATTGTGCAGCAAAAAAGGCAGCGTCATCCAACATTTTAAAATATGTAAATCCATGTATTGCTCCTAGAGCATGAAAAAACTTTGGGTCTATGGGCATTTTTATTATTGCCTTTTGTTTGGATATCTCTATTTCCGTACTATAAAAAATTTCTTTATTTAAATTTGCATTAAGATAAAAAGACTCTAGTTTTCTATAATGTGCATTATCCATTGCTTTCGGTATTGACAAATTATTTTTGTTTCTTTATTCTACTCTAAGATAGAACTTATTTCTATCATAAAATCATCTATTTTATTTCTAAATGAACTCTAAATTAAGGATTTTTGAATTTTAGTTTCTCTTGAATTGTTCTTAGGAGTTTTTTGTCTTCCTTGATTTCAATATCTTTGATAAAAAAATAATCATGAAGAAAACCCTCTCCCTAATAATTTTGTTTTGTATATATACAAATCAGTTTGCACAAGTAGTTGTTGGAAACACAACACTCCAAGAAAGAGAAGTAATCAATAATCTTAACATCCCTTGGGAAATAAAATGGGGTGCAGACAATCATATCTGGATGACTGAACGACCGGGGATTGTTTCGCGTGTTAATGTGGAAACTGGAGCAAAGCAAGTTCTGCTTGACATTCAAAACTTAGTTTTTTCTGACTCTTGGTCAGAAGCAGGCCTATTGGGAATGGAATTTCATCCTGACTTTGAAAGCAACAATATTTTATTTCTAACCTATACATTTATAGAGGGAAATAGTGTAAAAGAAAGGTTGGTTGCATACACCTATAATGCCTCGGCGCAAGCACTTCAAAACGAGCAAATTCTTATCGACAACATCAATGGATACACAACTCATACTGGGAGTAGAATTCATGCCCTCGATGATTATTCAATCTTAATGTCTACGGGCGATGCTCAAGATCAGTCTGCATCTCAAGATGTGAATGCTCTTACAGGAAAGTTTTTAAGAGTAGATATTTCTGAAGATAATTTTGGTGGGGTTCCTGCAGACAATCCAATCCCTGGTTCTTATGTTTGGTCTTGGGGGCACAGAAATGCTCAGGGATTAGAAATAGCTCCAAATGGAATCATATATAGTTCCGAACATGGGCCAACAACAGATGATGAATTAAACATTCTAGAACCTAACAGAAATTTTGGATGGCCAAACGTTCAGGGCTTTTGTAATTTACCTACAGAGACTGGGTTTTGTAGTGAATACAATGTGGTAGAACCTCTAGCTGCATGGACTCCAACTATTGCTCCTTCTGACATTCTTTGGTATGACCACCCTTCTATTCCAGAGTTTCAAAACACCTTGCTAATGACTGTTCTTAAAGATAAAATGCTGGTTCGTTTTGAGTTTTCTGAGGACGGCCGTACAGTAACCAATGAAACAGAATTCTTTAACCAAAGGTGGGGTCGATTGCGTGATATTTGCGTAAGCCCAGATGGAAAAATATATTTGGCCACAAATGGAAGTTCGTGGCCAAGCCAACCACCTAATGAAATTATTGAATTGTATAACGCAAGCTATGTAGACAATCCAGAAATTTTTGGATGTACTGACCCAAATTATATTGAATACAATGCCAACGCTACCTCTAATGATGGCTCATGTGAAACAGAAATTGTTTCGGGCTGTACAGATGAATCGGCAAGTAACCATAATGCTGCTGCTAATACAGACGATGGTTCTTGTGATTATATAGAGTGTGCAGACGTCTCTCTTGTAAACATACCCCTTGAACTACCACAGGGTTGGTCTATTTTTGGATATACTTGCTTTGACTCCAAGGATGTGATTGAAGCCTTCGCTCCTATTAAAGACGATGTTATTATCGTTAAAAACTATGTGGGAATGGCTTATTTGCCTGAGTTTGACTACAACGGAATTGGAGCATTAGATTATTCTATGGGCTACCAAATTAAGCTTTCTGAGCAGGTAGATAATTTTCAATTCTGCCCCACCATCATTATTACAGAATAATACGAGAAAACAATATATTATTGCGGAGCTCAAAACAAGTTTTGGGCTTCGCTTTTTTCTGCTCGCTACTAAAGTTTAATTTTTCTCATTCTCAAGCTTTCTGGAGTGATCTCTAAATACTCGTCTTCTTTGATGTATTCCATGGATTCCTCGAGTGAAAAAAGAACTTTTGGAGCAATTTTAATTGCATCGTCAGAGCCAGATTTTCTCATATTTGTTAGCTGCTTCCCTTTAACTAAATTTACCTCTAGGTCACTATCTCTGGAGTGCTCTCCTACTACCTGCCCCTTATAAATCACATCCGCTGCTTCGACAAAAAACCGTCCTCTATCTTGCAATCTGTTTAGAGCAAATCCCGTTGCCGGGCCTTGTTCCATAGAAATTAAAGAGCCTTTTGTTCTAGAGCTAATATCGCCTTTATAAGGAGAAAACTCTCTAAATCGATGCGTCATAATTGCTTGCCCAGAGGTTGCTGTAAGCATGTTATTTCTTAATCCTATTAAACCCCTGGAGGGAATGTCAAATTCCAAATGCTGTAAATCCCCTTTAGGCTCCATTACAAGAAGATCCCCTTTTCGTTGTGTCACCAACTCAATTGCTTTCCCTGAAAACTCTTCTGGAACGTCAATAACAAGAGTTTCAAAAGGTTCGTGCTTTATCCCATCAATATCTTTTTCAATTACCTGTGGCTTCCCCACCTGAAGCTCATAGCCTTCACGTCTCATTGTTTCAATAAGTACGGACAAGTGTAGGATGCCTCTTCCAAACACATTAAATTTATCTTCAGAATCTGTCGTTTCTACCCTTAGTGCAAGATTTTTCTCTGTTTCCTTAAAAAGTCGATCTCGAATATGTCGAGAAGTGACGTACTTACCTTCCTTGCCAAAAAATGGAGAGTTGTTAATGGTAAAAAGCATGCTCATTGTTGGCTCATCAACAGAAATTCTTGGCAAAGCTTTTGGGTTTTCTAGGTCAGCAAGAGTATCTCCAATTTCAAAATCATCTAAACCAATAACCGCGCATAAGTCCCCGCTTCTCACAGAAACTACCTCTATCCTTCCAAGGCCTTCAAAAACAAACAACTCTTTAATGCGGACTTTTTTGTTTAAACCATCCTTACAAAGCATATAATCTTTTCCTTTTACCAAATCTCCTTGAAAAACTCGACCTATGGCAATCCTGCCTTTAAAGCTAGAAAAATCTAAAGAGGTAATCTGCATCTGAGGGGAGCCCTGCTGATAAGGGGCCTCAGGAATGGTTTCAATTACCGCATCCAATAGGGGAGTAATATTATCCGTCGGTTTATTCCAGTCTGTACTCATCCATCCTTCCTTGGAGGAGCCATAAATGGTTACAAAATCCAGCTGATCTTCTGTTGCATCTAAATTAAACATCAAATCAAAAACCTGCTCCTGAACTATCTCTGGGGTGCAATTTTCTTTATCTACTTTATTAACAACTACAATAGGTTTAAGCCCTAAAGAAATTGCCTTACTCAAAACAAATCTTGTTTGGGGCATAGCACCCTCAAAAGCATCTACCAAAAGCAAAACCCCATCGGCCATTTTTAACACCCGTTCTACTTCGCCACCAAAATCAGCGTGGCCTGGTGTGTCTAATATATTTATTTTAACACCCTTATAGCTTGCTGCAACATTTTTTGAAAGAATTGTTATGCCACGCTCTCGCTCCAAATCATTGTTATCAAGAATCAACTCCCCTGTTTGTTTTCTCGAGTCCATCATCTGGCACTCGTAAATGATTTTATCTACCAGGGTGGTTTTTCCATGATCAACATGGGCAATAATGGCAATATTACGTATCGATTTCATCTTCTTTATTTATTGAGGGCGAAAGTACACAGAATAAATGACTGAGAATCGAGAATGCTTTGAATTTTTGAGCCTAATCTTTTGGTCTAAGCGGTTCTGCTAAATTTTATTAGATTTGTTTCAATCAAAAACACTTCAGCCATCCTATTAAACAAACCCTCGGAATGAAAAAACTACTAAGCCTACTTATGATAAGCCATTTATTGTTTTCCTCATGTGAAAAGGGGGATAATTACAATTCTCCTAATCCAATTCTTGGAACATGGAAAATAGAAAATTACACCACCAATTATTTTGAAGGTTATATAGACCCTGTTTTTGGTACAGAAGTTATTACAAATTTAGAGGTTTATGACGGACCTGAAGAAGGAGAGGAACAATACCTCAATTTTATAGATAATAACACTTTATTAGATTATTATTATTACGATGATACCCTAGAATTTATAGATACCATGAGTTATATTAAAACGGGAAATGCTCTGCTTGTTGATAGCAATGTAGTTCTTACTATAACGGAACTAACGAAT
>MDTE01065504.1_pt1 | contig 10291 bp, 5 predicted proteins | sample 811231 | NCBI WGS metagenome assembly MDTE01 (sample SAMN05326651, study PRJNA326480) | marine metagenome | isolation source: seawater | place: Indian Ocean: Red Sea | collected 2010 | reverse complement strand
GTGATTACCTGTTTACTCATACACACAAAATATCTATCATGATTACAACATGTTTTACAACATGATTACAACATAATGATCGAAAAATGTCAAGTGAAGTAATATCAACAGATACAAGAATGTAAGAGTGGTGGAATAAGATTTTCAGTCCTCTGCTCTACCAACTGAGCTACCGAGCCGTGTAAAAAGTTTCAAAAAATACAAATTATAAGTTATTTAAAAAACACATAAATATTTATTAGTTTCAGAGGTGAAAGAAATTGTCATAGCATCTTCTAACAAACATAAAGTTTCAGAAATTACCCAAAAGATTCATTCTTATTTCCAAAAAATCTATTCTTTAGCAGATTTTCCTCAAATTGGAGATATAAAAGAAGATGGAAACTCCGTCCTTGAAAATTCGTTTATAAAATCAAGGGCCACATTTGATTATACTAATATTCCTTCTATTGCTGATGATACAGCATTGGAAGTTGATTGTTTAGATGGAGATCCTGGGCTTTTTACTGCGCGATATGCAGGAGAAAATGTAACCTATGATGATAATATGAATAAACTTTTAAATACTATGGATGGAGTTTCTTTTGAAAATAGAACGGCTCGATTTAGAACCGTAGTTACATATGTAGATGGTGGAATAAATGATTTTTTTGTTGAAGGATGCGTAGAAGGATATATTCTAGAAGAAAAAAAAGGTGAATCTGGCTTTGGGTATGATCCTATTTTTTTTGTTCCAGAACTAGATATGTCTTTGGCAGAAATATCTTCTGATATCAAGAATACAATTAGTCATCGTGGAATTGCAATTGATAAATTTAAAAATAAGATTAATCAGCTATCCAATGTATAGAATATTTTTATTGTTTTATTTAGCATGTATACCAAATCTATTATTTGGTTCTGATAATTTTATTACAGATCCTTTTTCCCAATCAAAAAAAATTAATTTTTGCCTTAATGATATATCTAATTATCCGATTGGAATTTTTAGCCCTAAATCATCTCTTGTGATCTATAAAGTTGATTTGAATACTACATCGAAGATTATATCTATTAGTGAATCTGTTTTTACAAATAGAAATACAATGCCATATACAGCATCTGTAGATGAATACTTTGATAGGCTTTATTCTATCAACCAAAAATATAATCTTAGTAAACCATTCAATTATTCTGCATCAGATACAACTCAATACAATTCTGGAAAAGGTCAATATGTTGAAATAGCAGACTTTGATATTGGTAGGCTTGGTAGAGCTTCTTTAAGAGTTCAAGGTAACATTAGCTTACAAGGAAAGTTAGTAAATCAAGATCAAGAATTAGTTAGATCATCATACAAAGAAAGAGAACAAACAAATTTCAAATTTGATCAAAAACAGCAATTAAATGTTCAAGGTACAATTGGTGATCAAGTTACAATTTCTTTAGATCAAAACTCTGAAAGAGATTTTGATTGGGAGAATACTATTCGCGTCAATTATCAAGGAAAAGAAGATGATATCCTTCAGAAATTAGAAGCAGGGAATATATCCCTATCATTACCTGCGACTGAATTTGTTACTTTTTCAGGACAGAATAAGGGTCTGTTTGGTGTAAAGGCAATTACACAGCTCGGACCAGTCAATGTTACGAGCATTGCATCTATGGAAAGAACTAAAAAAGAGTCACAGAAATATAAAGGAACCTCACAATTAGAAACAAAAAATATACAAGATTATGAATATAAGAAAAATTTATACTTTTTTATTCATGATTGGTTTCGAAATGGATCTAATGATATAATTCCAGACAATGGTTTTCAAGTAAACATACCTTCATATTATCCACTTAATAATGGGCTTCATAGTATAGGGAATATTGTTGTCAAAAATTTTGAATTATATAAGATTGATGTTTCAAATAATCCAGCTGCAGATCCAGGTATAGCGTACATTAATCCGAATGATACTGACTATTATAATGACAACAGTAAAGAAGGTGCTTTTATAAAACTTGAACGAGGTTCTGATTATCAGATTAATGAAGATTTAGGTTTTATAAGAATGAAAAATAGTTTACAGAATGAAATCATTGCTGCACACTTTGATTTGGCAGATCGAATAAGCGGTGATATAATTTTAACTGTCGGATTAGATATTGGCGAAAATGATAGCGATTTATTGATGCTAAAGATGATTAAGGCCCAATCATCTCATCCTAATCATCCAGCTTGGGATTTAATGTTTAAAAATGTTTATTATTTAGGAGCAACAAATATTGATGAAAACAATCTTAATGTTAGAGTAGTAGATAATTTTTCTACTCCGGTAAGCGATAGATCTGAAAATGGAGACACTTTTCTAAATTTATTCGGTTTAGATAATCTTAATCAAACTGGATCACCTAATCCTGACGAAATTATTGATCTAAACAATCCTAATATTGTCAATATTCAATCTGGTGAAATTCATTTCCCAGCTCTCTTGCCTTTTGTATCAAATGAAAATATTAATGGAGGTAATACTAATACAGCACTTAACACATTATTACAGTCTGGTAAAATGTATACAACAACAAATCGCACGGAATATACTGGTGATTCTCGATTTACAATTGAAGCAGACTATACGAGTCCAAAATCTTCAATTAATTTAGGCTTTACGTTAGTAGAAGGAAGTGAAGAAATTTATTTTAATGGTGAAAAACTTGAACGAGGATCTGATTATCAGATTGACTATTTCTCTGGTATGATTGTATTAAATACTAACATCGATCCTAATGGAGATTTAGAAATTGTATATGATAAACATGATTTAGTTACTTTTGATAAAAAAATTATGCTTGGTTCTAGAGCACAAATTGATTTTGATGAAAATTCATTTTTAGGAATGACTGCATTGTATTACAATCAAGATATTGTAAATAAAAAGGTAGAAGTAGGATTTGAACCAATACAAAATTTTATATGGGATATTAATGGTCGCTATCAAAGAGATTTAGAAAATCTTTCTGCATCATTAAATAAATCAAATCTATTCAATGCTGAAAAATTATCTAGATTTCAATTAGAAGGTGAAATAGCACAAGTATTACCGAATCCAAATTCAATTTCTAATCCTTCTACTGGCGATAAAAATGGAGTAGCATATATTGATGATTTTGAAGGATCAAAACGTATTACTAATCCTTCAATTTTAAGAAGATTTTGGAATATTTCTTCTGCACCTATAGACATTGATAATAATAAAGAATTTAATCAAAGAAATAGATTAAAAATGCATTGGTATAACCCCTTCTCTCAGATTTTAACGAATAATATATGGCCTAATGTCTCTACCTCACAAAGAGCACAGAACTTAACCACTGATATTTTGGTACTTAATTTTCAACCATATGAACATCAACAATCTTCCAACCCTGATTCACTTTGGGCAGGTATTACTGCTCCAATGTTTATTGGTGATTATGATCAAACTAGAACAAAGTTTGTTGAAATTTGGTTGCGTGGGGATTCTGGAAAACTCACTATTGATTTGGGAAAGATTAGTGAAGATTATGATAGTAATGGGATTCTTAATAATGAAGATATACCAGCTGCAGGCTTAGCTCTTGGTAATGGTTTCTTAGAAGACAATGAAGATACTGGTTTGGACGGCTGTTTTGACTCTTTTGAAGATGGTTGGGGTAATTGTTTGGATAGTGATGGTCTAAATTATGAAGAATATTTAACATCTGGAGAGTCAGTCATTATTAATTCATCTTCTGATATAAATCCTCAAGACCCTAATGGAGATAATTGGGATTATGTAGAAGGAAGTACAAACTATGAATTTGTCAATGGTACACAAGGCAATGGTACCGGAGACAGAATTCAAGCAGGGGGTAAATATCCTGACTCTGAAGACTTAGATCAATCAGGATTTTTAGATAGAACCAATGATTATTTTACAAAAACAATCTCTTTAAGCGATAGCACATATATTGCTGGTTCTACAGAAATCAATGGTGTGCAAACAGGTTGGAAGCTCATTAGAATTCCAATTAGTCATTTTACTAAAATTCAAGATATCACTTTGAGCGAGATAAGATATATGCGATTGGTCGTTTCAGGCGTTAATCAAGCTTCTGAATTAGAAATAGCAAAGATAGAATTAGTGGGGAATACATGGGAATCTATGGGTACATCACTTGTTGTAGATAATGAATATACAGTTCAGGATAGTACATTTTTAGTAACAGTTGTTAATGATGAAGATAATCCTAATTATGTACCACCTAAGGGTGTTTATGGTGAATATGATGAGATTAATCAAATCAGATCAAAAGAACAATCTCTAGTCTTAAAATTTGATAATATGAACCCTAATACTAAAGGCGCTGCAAAAAAAATACTTTCTTATCAAGGAGACGATAAAGGACAAAGTTTTTTAATCTATAACAAAATGAAAATGTATGTTCATGGAAATAGTGTTGATATAGAAGAAAATGAATCTGATGTGCAATTATTTTTAGAATTTGGTAACGGACAAGAATATTATAAAATAAGTCAGCCAGTTTATGATGGTTGGGATGAAGATCAAAATCGTAATTCCATTGATTTAGATTTAGATTGGCTTACTCAATTAAAAAATATTGATGATACTTCCATTGAAAAAATAAATCCTAATGATACTTTTACTGATTCTACAAATTATAAAAGCTATTCTTTTGTAGACGAAAATAATGAGGAATATAAAAGAATAGAGGTTATAGGAAATCCATCCTTATCAAGGCTACAATATTTTATTATTGGTGTAGAAAATAATTCGGAACATCCTATTACAGGTGAATTATGGCTCGATGAGTTACGATTAAGTGGAGTTAAGAAAGAAAGAGGAACAGCTGTTAGATTAAAATCAGAATTTAATTTATCTGATCTTAGTAAAAGTACATTCTCCTATGAAAAAAAGGATGCTGACTTCCATGTTCTACAAGAAAGACTTGGAACAAACATGACTACTGAAAGTTTTGTATTTAATAATCAATTAGAGATAGGAAAATTTTTCCCACAACACTTAGGAATCTCATTTCCTTTAAGTATGAATTATAACATGCAAAACAATAGTCCTAAATTTTTCCCTGGAACAGATATAAGGACTAATGCGGCAGCTCCTGATTCAATAATTGCAAAATCGTCTACAATTGCAATGGTTGGTAAAATATCAAAGAAAATTAAATCAGAAAATCCATTTATCAGATATACAATTGATAATTTGAGTGCAAATTTTAATGCTTCAAAACAGAATCGTTCTGATGAAATAATGAAAAGAGTTGATACCGATAGAATTTCAGCAGGTTTAGATTATAACCTTAAATTCCCAAGTGATAATTATATTGAAGCTTTTAAATGGCTCAGTAAGATTCCAGTTGTTGGTGATAATATGAGCAAAACGAAGTTTTTTTATACTCCTAATTCCATTAGTACAAATTTTAAAATTAGTCAAAGATTAGTTGAAAAACAGTCTAGATCATCTTCTGAAATGATTGATGATTTTAATTTAGGGTTAAATAGAAGTGTTAATATGGGATATAAAGTTTTTGACAATCTACAACTGAATTATACCAAAAATATACAGAGTGACATGTCAGAATATCGAAACGAAGTTATTCAAGCTATTACTGATTTCGAAACAGGCGACAGAACAAACAATACTGAATCATTCTCTTATGCTTTTTCACCTAAATGGTTATCATGGTTTGCACCAAGTTTTTCATATAATGCTAACTACTCATGGAATAAGCCAAAATCCAGTGTTGTTGATGGTGCCAATATAACTTCAGTTCGAAACAATGGATTCAACCTGAGTTTATCGCCAACAGAAATTATTGAAACATTTTATACACCAGTTTCAAAAAGAAAATCTAATACAAAGAGCAGAGAAAGATCTCGAGAAGATTTAACATCAATTGATATGGCAAAAGAAAATTTAGAAGAAATTGAAGATTCTGATAGTAAAAATTCAAAAAAAGAAAATCCTAGACAACTCAAATATAGTCTTTTCATGGAAAAAGTACATAATTGGTCAAAAAAAATAGAACCCCTATCATTGACTATTAACAATAATACTAATTTAAATTCTAATGGTATACGTGGAAGTGTGCCATTAAGCTATCGATTAGGATTTTCTGACTCACACAATTTAGAATATGCTCCTGAGATAGGTTTCAATACTGGTTCAGATGATATAAAGAAATCATTATCTATTCGAACTGGAATTAAATTTAATCCATCTACCTCAATGAATATTTCTTTTTCTGAAAGCATCTCATCAAATATTAATGGTTATGGTATTGATATAAGATCAATTAGTAGGGATTATTTTTCTTATGGAGATCATCTTTCTAATGGTTTGCCATTTTCAAATTGGACATTCCGTATTGGGGGTCTTGAAAAAATAAAATTTATCAGTCCTTATGTTAGATCTTTATCATTAGAGCATGCATTTAATGGAAAACAAAATTTTTCATGGAGATTTAATGAAATAGGAACCGGTGATATTAATTTATTGAAAATTTCATCTTTTATTGATGATAATAGTGATGGTTTGCAATTTTCACGTACAACCAGAAGCTTTTCACCTCTACTTGGAATTACCACTGCTTTTAAGAATGGAATATCTACAAATATAAGAACTAATATAACTCATACGCTTGATGAAGTAGCCAATGGGCTGACTTATACATCAGAAAATAGTATTCTTGCGAGTCTAACATATAATTTTAAGAAGGGTATTCGTATACCTCTTCCATTTACCGAAAGAAAGGTTGATTTAAGAAATAATATTAACATCACATTAAATTTTGATCTTAGCAAGAAGAAAGAAGAAGGTTCAAAAGATAAAATTAATTTTGCAGAACAAAATTTTGTTAATTCATGGAAAACAATTTTAAGATTAACTTATACATTAACTGATAACATTTCTGGAAGTCTTTTTTATGAATATAGAGAAAATGATACAAGACTAACTGGGAAAAGAATAGATAGAGATTTTGGAGTAAATATTAATGTTGCAATTAGGGGATAAAATTAAAATTATATTAGCGCTGTTTTTCTTATTTAGCTGCAGTAAAGAACAATCAGCTAATGTTCCTGATTTTGATGGGATAAAAGCATTTAGTTATATAGAAAAACAGTGTGAATTTGGACCAAGAAATCCTGGTTCTGTTGGACATAAAGAATTTTCTATTTATTTAGAACGTTTTCTTAAAGAATATAATCAAGAAATTATAGTCCAAGAATTTGATTACAATGAACCTGTTACAGAGAAGAAAAGAGAAGGAAAGAATTTTATTATCCAGTTCAATGAAGATGCTGAATATAGATTGTTAATAGGAGCACATTGGGATACTCGATCTGTATCAGATCAAGATAAAAATCTTCAAAATAGAGCCCTACCAGTGCTAGGAGCTAATGATGGTGGAAGCGGTACTGCTGTTTTAATGGTGTTGTGCGAAATTTTTTCAACTTATGAACCACCAATTGGTATTGATATTGTATTCTTTGATGCAGAAGATGGAGGTATATCTTATCATCCTAACACTTATGCATTAGGTTCAGAATTCTTTGCTAAAAATCTACCTATCAAAAAGTCAGATTTTGGTATTATTGTTGATATGGTTGGAGATAAACAATTGAATATTCCAATAGAACGATATTCTTATAATATTGCTCCAGATGAAGTGATAAAAATCTGGGATTTAGCAGAAAAACTTTCTTTGAATGCATTTGAGAAAAAAATTGGTGAAGAAATTTATGATGATCACGTCCCACTATGGGAACATGCTCAAATTCCTACCATTGATATCATTGATTTTAAATATCCTAATTTATTCTATAATCATTGGCATACACAGCAAGATACTCCTGAAAATTGTTCACCAAAAAGTTTAGAGCAGGTAGGAACTTTGTTAGTAAATTATATCTATGCTGAAAAACATAAATAAAGTTATTTTTAGTATAATTTTCCTGCTTTCTTGTTCAGGTGGCGGTAGTTCTCCAGCAAGCCCTGATGATGGTGGTGATAATAATGGAGGCGGTGGCGATCCTTATGTGTTCCCAAATGCAACAAACTTTGATCGAGAAAATCAAATAGAGATTATATCTTGGAATATCCAAACTTTTCCTCAGCTAAATACTACTTCTGATTATGTTAAAAGCTTGCTTGAGGCATGGAATGCTGATATATATGTATTTCAAGAAATGGGAGACAATAATACCCTTATAAGTATGATAAATGCCATGCCTGAATATTCTTATGTTCTATCTAGCGAAACAAGTAACTGGGATTTTGCTTTAGTATATAAGACTGCAAATTCTGATTGCACTGCTTGTGGAACTGTGACATACAATAGCCATAATGAGCTTTGGGCTGATACGCCTAATTCTAATGATAATGATGATGATTATGAAAATAATGCACTCTATCAATTTGCAAGCAGACCACCAATGGAAAATTATTTAACATGGACCAATGGAACAAAATCTGTTGATTTATATGTTACAAATATTCACTACAAATGTTGTGGCGATGGAGATTTAGATATCACAGATAAAGGCGCAGAATCAACAAGAAGACATTATGCGAGCACTCTTCTTAGAGACCATATAATGAACAATAGACAAGGTGATTATGTAGTCCTTGCTGGTGATTTTAATAATGTTGGTGATGAACAATCTATATTAAATCCTTCAATTGCACCTTTAACCGACCCAGATCAAAATAGTAATTATTTTAAAATGGTTGATGAATATGTTTTTGCTCAAAGTAGCTCTACATGGTCTTGGCAAGGGTGGAGAAGTTCGTTTGGTGCAGCACATCTTGATCATATTATTATTAACCAACCACTTTTTCAGTTTGAATCTGTATCTGATGGAGGCATAATTAATATGCTTAATGAAACTGGAATGTCAAACTATGATATCGATGACAAGCTTTCAGACCACCAACCATCTTACTACAGATTTTATCCATAAGAAGTGAATTATTTCTTTCTTTCTATTGCTTTAATTGGTTTTTTGTTCTCGCAAGACTTCAAAGCGATTGATTCAAATTTGGAAAATAGAAATTTTGAAGATGTTATTATTCCTTTAAATAAACTTAATACTGAATATCCTCAAAATTTAGATGTGTTAGTTAGGCTTTCTGCAGCACACCATTTGCTATCAGAAAAAACATATGATAAGAAGATGGATTTATATCATTTAGATAAGGCTATAGATTATATCAATGAAGCAATCAAAATTGATTCAACTAATGGACAAGTGCATAAATGGTATGCTTTAGCATATGGGAAAAAACTTGAAAATCTTCCTATCAGATCTCAGATTGAAGGCGCCAAAATTATTGCATTTCATTCAATGGAAGCAGTTAAAAAACTTCCTAATGATCCTTATTGTTATAATGTGATGGGTCAATGGCACTATCGATTAGCGGATTTAGGTAAAATGTCGAGAGGTTTAGCAAAAATTATTTTTGAAGAACCTCCACAAGGTTCTTTTGATATTGCTCTTGATTATTTTGAGAAGAGCATAGAATTAGAGCCTGAATATATAGGTACATATTACTGGCTTGGTAAAACATATCAAAAAATAGGACGATTTGATGATGCATTAGCAATTTTTAAGAAAGGCGTCGAATTATCTCCTCCTTATAAAAGAGAAGAAGCATTTTATAAAGAAATGGTTAAAATTCTTAAAAAAAATGATCAAAAAAAATCTTAAAAATATTATTTCAGACAAATCTATTGAATTAGGTTTTGATAAAATTGGTTTTGCAAATCCCAAAGAAGATATTGATTCTAATCAATATTTTGATCAATGGATAAAATCAAAACATCACGGGACAATGAAATGGATGGAATCACGAAAACAAGAGCGTATAGACATTTTTAATTATTTCCCTGAGGTCCAAACAGTTATTTCATTAGCTTTTAATTATTTTACAAGACGAAGTTCAGAATTTTCAAAAGATCACAAATCAGAATTAAAATTTAGCAATTATGCTTGGGGCGATGATTATCATAAGATTATTAAGAGCAAATTGTACGATATAAAAAATGAAATTTTAAAGCATGATCCATCAATAAAAATAATTTTATGTGTTGATACAGCACCAATTATGGAAAAACAATGGGCTCAAAAAGCAGGAATTGGTTGGCAAGGTAAAAATACTAATTTGCTTACCAAAGAATTAGGAAGTTGGGTATTCTTATCAGAGATATTAATTGATAAAAAATTAGATTATGATTCTGTTTTTGAAGAAGATTTATGTGG
>MDTE01061509.1_pt1 | contig 10291 bp, 5 predicted proteins | sample 811231 | NCBI WGS metagenome assembly MDTE01 (sample SAMN05326651, study PRJNA326480) | marine metagenome | isolation source: seawater | place: Indian Ocean: Red Sea | collected 2010 | reverse complement strand
CTGATCTGGCGTTCAACCTCGCACGTCACGTCCCAGGCAGTCGCAGTCAACGCTCCGGGCAATCACGCCAACCAGCGAAAAGCCAATTCACTGCACAACCGATCCGCTGTCCTGCTCGTGCCGGAAACTTTCGGTGACCAGGGCAGGGGAGGGCCACAAGCCCACCGTCAGGCCAGGATCCCCGTGATCGCGCCGGTGCTGTCGGCATACGATTCGCGTTGGATGCCGAGACACTGCAACTGGGTCAGCCAGAGATTGGCCAGAGGTGTCCCGGTCTTGCAGTGGACATGCTTGCCCAACTTCAATGTCCCCCCTCCGCCGCCAGCGACCACCAGTGGCAGGTCGTTGTACTGATGAGTGGTCCCATCGCCCATGCCGGCTCCGAGAGTGAAGATGGTGTTGTCCAGCAGCGTTGTCCCTCCCGCCTCCTCGATACCATCCATCCGCTCGAGCAATCTCGCGTACGCTGAGACATGGAAACGATCCAGCTTGAGCAGGTCCTCGAGATGGTTTTGCGGAGCGTGTGTCATCCCGTGATGACTGTGTGGTTTGTCGAGAATCCCTTCCCAGTTTGTCGGAGTCGTCCAACGTTCCGGCCCCACCATCAGGGTGCCAACGTTGGTGACACCAATCTGCAACGCGGTGACCAGCAGATCACCCATCAGGTGAATGTACTCGTTGCGTGGCAAATGCTCGGCCGGACGCTTGATCGATGCTGCGGCCAGTTCGGATTTCATGGCGTCGATGCGGTCCATGCGTTTCTCGATGGTCCGTATCGCGTCGAAGTACTCGGCAAACTTGTGTCGGTCATTGGCACTCAGACGGGGTTGCAACCGACGGGCATTGCCCAGGGCCAGGTCGGTGATGTTCCGGAAGTTCGTGTTGGCCCTGGTGCCGAATAGCCGGTCGTAGATCTTCCGAGGGTTTCGCATCGAAGGAGCGACATGACCGGTGTCGTACCACGACATGTTGTCGAAGTAGATCGACTCGATGTTGTTCTTGTGGTCGTTGCAGCTGAGTTCCAGGGTGGAATAGGGAGTGGCCTGTCCGATGCCATCGGCAGCAATGTGATCCAGCGTACGGGAAAGTGGATAGGCCGAATTCTTGACCGCGAATGGTGCAACACTGGTCAGGAAACACGAGGCGCACTGGGCATGAGAGTCGGTCCCGTGTTGAAAAATGCGATCCAGCCCGGTGACCAGCGAAATCTTTTCCCGCACCGTGTGCAGCGGAGCCAGTGTCGGCGTGAACGTCAGGGGATGGTTGCCCACGGGGACCGTCTTACCTTCGAAACGCCAGACATTATTTTGACCGGCGAATTTTGGTAGCGCCCGGTCCCCCTCACCCGGGAAGAAACCTCGACGCGTGATCCCATTGGGAAGATAGAAAAAAGCCAACCGCTTGGCTGGAGCAGGATTTTTGCCACCGTTCTCGGCTCGGCACTGGTTGGTGAAACTCTCGAGCCAGGGCAGGCTCAGAGCAGCCCCACCGGCACCCGTCAGAAATCGCCGGCGGGAAACAGAGTGAACAGTGTCCTGCTGGATCATGTGGTTCGCCTTTTATTCCGATCGACGGGAGCCGGCCCGGGTTCGTTTTGCCGGCGCCGGAACTCGTGTGTTCTTGTGAAGGAAGGGAGCACTCATCGCGATCATCTTGAGTACGACTCGCATCTGGTCCTGGCCGGCCACCGCCTTGGCGGTCATGTCGTTCAGTGCGAGGGAGTCCGCAGGTCCGAGTTCGCGTCCCAGCGCGTAGGTCATCAGGTGTGAGATGAACCCACGGATGAACCGGTGTTTCTCCTGGAGAATCAAACGCTTGAACTCCACCACGGTCTTGAATTCGTGCTGGTTGAACAGCACACCGCCGACGTCCACGTCCCGACCGTTCTCGTACTTGTCTCGCCAGACTCCCGTGGGACCATAATTTTCCAACGCAAAGCCAAACGGATCAATCCTGTTGTGGCAGCCCGCGCAGTCGGCCCGTTTGCGATGCACGGCGAGTCGTTCGCGAATGGTGAGTTTTGCCAGTTCCTCCTTGTCGACCTCGGGCAGAGGTGGGACATCTGCCGGGGGCGGTTCCGGTGGATCGTTGAAGATCACCGAATTGACCCAGGCCCCTCTTGTTATCGGCTGTGTCCGGGTGGGAGTGGAAGTCATGGTCATGATTGCGGCGTTGGTGATCACTCCACCTCGACGCGGGTCGTTCACTGGAACGCGTCGAAACTGTTGAATGATAACTTCAAGGGGTGCCTTGCGATGGCCCTCGTAATTCGCCTTCAACATCTGGCTTTGCCAGGTGAATTTCGGATCGAGCAGGTCCACGATCGAGCGGTCTTCGACAAACACCGTCTCGAACAGCAACAGTGGCTCGGGCAGCATGTGGATGCTGCTCCGGTAGCCGGCGTAATAGAAGTAGGGAAACTTCTTCTGGTCGGGAATCGACGTGACCAGGCGTTCCAGTTGCAACCACTGGCCGGGAAAGTTGTCGCAGAATCGACTCGACCGTCGATCGTTCATCATCCGCTCGACCTGGTGGCCAAGGGTTTTGGGATCGCTCAGTTGTCCCGACTCAGCCAGGTCGAGCAACGTATCATCGGGAATGCTACTCCAGAAGAATCGAGCCAGTCGCGAGGCCAGTTCAAAGTCGCTCACACGCTGACGCCCCGGACTCTCGGATTTCGCAACCTTCCCTTCATGCGATTCGTAGAAGTAGAGGAAGTCGGGCATACCCAGAACAGCCCCGACCATGGTCCGCATCGTGGCCTCAAATGAGGCCCCCGACGCAAGCTGCCCCTCCGCAAATGCCATGAACCGTTCAAACGTCTCGCGATCGACAGGACGACGGAACGCTCGACGCAGCAAGATCTTGAGCCGCGACCTGATCGCCACCTTGTCGGCAACGGGCTTCGGCTTCGAGACCGGCTTGAGCCCGCTGACCTCGATGTAGTCCAACCCGAAGTAGTACCGAATGGACCGATCGTTCTTGCCAACGCACTTGAATCTCAATGTGTGCCGGCCAGCCGTGAGTTTCAGTCCTCCAACATCCTGCACGGCGTGGATGACTTTCGGATCGTAGAGATCGACGTTGTCTCCAATCGTCTTGCCGTCCAGGGAAACCTCGAACAGGCCATAGTCGGGAGCTTTCGTGAACCCAAATCGCAGGCCGCTACCAGCCCCGGTCACATCAAAGGAAACTGCCAACTCCTGGGCTACATTGGGGCACCCCCAGAACAACTGGGCGTTCCCACTCCACTGTTTGCCAAATTCTCGCATGTCCTGACGAGAGGCTTGCCTGCTTGAAGTCGCCCGGGCTTTCACGAGGCCTCCAACCTCCGCCTCGTATCGCCCGTTGACAGGACCAAGAACCGGTTTCCCTGGTGGTGCAAACAGGCGATTCCAACTGCGGCATTCCCTGGGATTGAGGTCGGGACTCTCAACGATCGTCTGGCTCAATCGAAGAAAAGACTCCATCAACAGTGGCGAGAGTGTCAGGTGGTCGGCACGGTTGTCGAAACCGTGCTCGGCCCGCTTGTCCTGTGGAAAAGCCGCCACTCCCTTGAAACCCTCGGGCCGCTGGTTGTCGAGATCCTTGGCAAGCGGGCGGCTTGAGACGCGGACTGTCGGAGGCATCTTCCTGGTTTCCGGTCGGAAGTAGTCGGACCGGCGCCGCAGCAGTCGCTCGTTGAGGCGAAAAATGTCTCGGTCCAGTTCCAGCAGATCGACCACGGCATTGTTGTACTGGAACCGGTTCATTCGCCGGATCGGCGTGGGAACAAACGGATAGGCCTGCAATGCCCGTCGGAGCACCGCGTCCAGCCGCGTGATCGTCTCCTTCCGTTTCACCTGGGGAAGAGGTGGCTCACCATCCGGAGGCATCTCCCGGTCCTCAAGAACAGTGATCAGCCGCTCGAGCAACCGGGGCCGAGTCCGAAAGTCATCACCCGTTTTCAAGGACAGCAGGTTGACCTTTCCAGCGACCTTCCCCCCTTTGCCATGACACTTGACGCAATGCGCCTGGAATGTCGATTCCAACATGGCCGCAGAATCATCGGCAACTGACGCCACTGCCAGGCCAAGGATCAAGGCAACTGTGATGACAGCCGTGGACGCGGTCTTCATGGTCTTCCGGGCACCCGGTGAATTCATCACGCCTGACTCTCAGATCACCATGGTCGGATTAACCGTGATGTTGTGCAACTGCCGTTTTCAATCGGGTCCTGCCCTGTCGCTGGGATTGCCACCGACCGACTTATTTGCTGACACGTCGCCAGACGTTTGTCTGCTTCGTGTCACCGCCATCGGCGTTCTTGCCGTGGATCACAATCGTGAGTTGATTCCCCTTTTCCGACAGGGTGAGCACGGACCGGAATTCACTCGTCGTTCCATCTGCGGCCGTCTGGTGGGTGCGTCGATTCCACTTGTTCTTGCCGGCAATTCGAAACGTCTGCTGATTGACCACCCCCTCTGAACTGACACCAGAACCTCGAATCACCTTGGCTGCGGCATCGTAAAAGAATAGGGATCGGCCGGTTGTGCCTGGGCCCATTCCCGTCATTGTCATCGCCTTGCCATCGTCCGACAGTCGTGCCTCCCATTTGTAAGTGGACTTCTTCCCCTCCTTGCCGACATCGGTTTCACTGATGACCGATGTCACCTCGCCAGCCCACGAACCCAGTTGGGCCTCGCAAAACGTCTTGAAGTCTTTGCGAGTCACGCTGCCCCCCTCGCGACTTGCCTGGAGTGCCTCTTCTTCCTGTTCCATGAAGGACGGGTTGCCGTAGACGAGCATCTCGGCGATTTTTCCGTCCGCCCAACGCAGGTCCACGTGATCACGGATGACAAGTTTCCGCCCCGTGGTTCGACCAGTGGCACCAAGTTCAAACCAGGCATTCGTCCAGACCACGGGACCGTCCTGGATCTCACCAACAGTCTTTCCGTCGGATGCGAGGGCCTTGGGGCTGAAGTAGTTCGTGTGGACGTGCAACGTGTCGAAACTGAGCTTCTTGAACAGGTCGCTGTTGATGTGCTGAACTCGTGCCAGGTAGGCCGTTTTTCCGGTGACCTTGACGTCGTTGATCCAGACCTCAACATCGTCAGCAAAAATCTCGTTCAGGAACTTCTTGTCGTCAGCGGCGAAGGCCTTGAAGAATTCGCGGGCTTTCTTGGACAATGGGTCCCGTGTCCGCAAGTGAGACCGTCCCACGGCCCGGGGCATGGCCCACGAGCGATCATGGATAATGAGCCATTGTCCCCCGAACTTCTGCAAGGTGCACGAGTACCTGCCGCGAGTTGGCCGTGAACTGTCATTTGCCCCCGTGTTGGACCAGATTCCAGTTTCAATCACTACCGTGGGCGAGACAATCAGACGTTCGACGTCCGACATGGTGGCCTGCAACTTGGGTTCGTCCTTGAATTGCTTCTCGAATCGCTTTTCCAGCGACTTCCGGGTCTTGTGGTAAACGTTGTCCTCGTAGATGACGTTCGTTTTCTTCGTATAGAGGCTTGCCACGCCCGCCGCATCCTTGGCGTTGAAAGCCTTTTCCCATTTCTGGAGCACTGCATCCAGTTCTTTATTGATCTGGCCGACCTGGCTCTCGCCTTCGGCACCTTGCTTGTTTGAGTCCGCAGAGAACCCGTTGGTGGCTGTCAGGGCAAGTAGCAAAAGCGAGGCAACGAGACGATGCATGGCCGAACTCCCAATTAAAAACCAAACCAGGTTCACAACTGATCTCGAACCTGGGTCAACTGACGCGACGACGCAAAACCACAGCCACGCCAAGCAAGAGTATGATCAAGCTGACTGCATGATCTCAACCAACAAGGGGCACACCCGGCCAGAACGGTGTCTTTCGACACGATCCGGAGCGGCCCCAACTGGCAGGTCAACCGGCTCACGTCGCTGCCACCTTTCCACACCACCGTAGCCAGCAGCCTCTATTCTCGTATCATCTTCAGATTCAGGCGAATTCCGAGACGGCCACACGCCAATCGTTGAATTGATTATTGTCGACGGGAACGCCGACCGAGTTCATCCCGGTTGCCACACACAATTGACCGGGCAGAACCAACAAGACGCCCGCCGCCCACAAATCGGCCCTCACCTGCCAATCGATAGACAAGCGAGTTGAGCCATGGCCTGCTTCACGGTAAAGACAACACTCCTGGCACTGCTATTGGCGTCCCCGGTGACAGCGGACGAGCCTTCGACTGCGGCGAAGGCATTTCCGGCAAAAGAAGGATTCAAGCAGGCCCCCGCGTTCCCAGGTGCCGAAGGTTACGCAAAATACACCTCCGGCGGACGGTACGGACGGGTACTGCTGGTGACCACACTCGACGATTACGACCCGGAGACCGAGGCACCGATCAAGGGAAGCCTGAGGAAAGCAACCGGAACAAGTGGTCCCCGGACAGTACTCTTCCGCGTGTCCGGAACAATCGAACTCAAGGCCCCGTTGGAAATCTACAAGCCGTTTCTGACGCTGGCCGGCCAGTCGGCGCCCGGCGACGGCATCTGCCTGAAGAACTACGGGGTGGGAATCCGTACCAGTGAAGTCATCATCCGTTATCTGCGATTCCGTCCTGGCGATGAAATCGGCAAACGCAACGCAAAACTCGGCAAGCCGTTTAGTACCGATGCACTACAAATTTACGCTGGCGATTGGGTCGCTGGTCGCTACAAGTCGGCCCAAATCAAGAATGTCATCATCGACCACTGTTCCTTCAGTTGGGCAAATGACGAGACGGTGTCCATCTCGAACATCGGAACAGCGACCCACAACACGGTCCAGTGGTGCCTGATCAGTGAGGCGCTGAACAACAGCACTCACAGCAAGGGGCCGCACGGATTCGGCTCGATCCTCGGGGGAAAAAACGCCAGCTTTCATCACAATCTCTACTCACACCTGACGGACCGAGCGCCGGCGATCAACGCGAATGTCGGCGACTTCCGCAACAACGTGATCTACGATGCCAAGGGCTTCGGAGCCGGCAATTTCAACTATGCCGGCAACTACATCCGACGCGGCCAGACACCACATGCATTCTGGTGGTGGGGCCCCAGGCCGTACGTGGATGGCAATTGGATGGAAGGAGCTGACACCACCGACCAGAACAAGCTGTTCCCTGGAGACAACAAGCTTGCACGGGAGAAGCCATTTGCGATCCCTGCATGGGCACAGATTTCAGTCCAGTCCGCAAAAGAGGCATTTGAACGTGTCCTGGCTGAAGCCGGTGCCACACTCCCCAGGCGAGATTCCGTCGATCAACGGCTGATCCGACAGGCGCGTCGAGGCACCGGAAAAATCATTGACTCGCAAGACGAGGTCGGAGGATGGCCCAGGTTGAAATCGGCCACTCCACCAAAAGACTCGAACAACGACGGAATGCCCGACGAGTGGCAAGCCCGGTTTGGACTGGACCCACACAGCGTCGACCCAGGACAACCACACGCCGACGCACTGTATTTCCCCAACAACGAGGCGTCGCGTGATCTCGACGGGGATGGATACACGAACCTGGAAGAATACCTCAACGGCACCGACCCCACCCGTCCCGACACCGACCTGGAACTCAAGGATCCCAAGGCCGTCACGAAATGGACGCCCCCCCGCGGCTGGTTCCGCGGCTACGAATTTCCCATGAAGCCGCAGAAACGCTGAAACATTTTTCTGACCGATCCCTCGACCGTGAAGAGGTCTCCATCGTGCACCTCGTGACCACCCGTGGCTGTTTCCTGGCAGTGCTTGCCACAGCGTGTTGGCCGTCGCTAACACCCCCGGCTCTTGCTGACGATGCCGCGATTGCGACCGGCCGCAGCGTCGTCCACCGCTCCCTGGATGCGATCGATCTGGTCACGATCAACAAGGATCTGAAAGTTGCTATCCCCACGGTGGATGTTGCCATTTACCTGGGAGAAACAGACGGCAAACCGCATGGTTACGTGGCCTCGCCTGACGAGTTGGTCGATTCCTTCAAGCGTGCCAAAGCAATTTTTGCTACCGCCGGTGTCCAGTTGAAACTGCTGTGGGTCAAGCGAGCGGTTGTTCCCGCATCGTGGCTCGCCGTCCAGGCCAACGACGTGACAGGGTTTCCGGCCCCTCCCGAAATCAACACGTACGTGGGATACCGCTCCGCCGGCTGGCGTTTGACAAAGGAAGCAAACCGAGCCTTTTGTGGCATCATCGAGCGTCATGCCGAAAACCATCGCACGATTTACCTGCTCTACTTGAAACAAGTCCGCATGGCCTACTACGACCGCACCATGAAGGACCGTCCACAAATTAAGTCCATCCCGACCGGAGGCCTGTCACTGCCCGCTTATTTGTTCGAAACGCGAATTCCACGTCGCATCCGCGGCGTCATCACCATATGCCGGCAGCGAGGAAAAGGGGGCCGGACGATCGCTCACGAACTGGGACACAAGCTCATCAATGTCAGCCACGAGCATCGGAAGATCGGCCCACAATTCGAGGTCCGGGGCGAGGGCGGCTTGATGATCTACGGACGTGGCACAGAAATCCCATCGGGCAAGGCCGGGCGTTGGCACCGGGAGCGTCTGCACCTCTCGCCCTTTGTCTACCGGACAAAAAAAGATGGCTCCCGCCGGTGGAATGCGGATTACCGTGAAGGCGGCCACTACTACGACCCACTGTACGGCGACAAAGTCGTCCGGTTTGGAGTGATGACACCTCCCAAGCGACCGAAACAAGACCGCCGGTCGAACAAGTGATGCTGGTCGCACCCGGGTCAACACGTGTCGTACTCAAAACGACGCCATCCGCCGCCCGTTAGCCATGGCGACCACCAGGATGACGAACGGCACGACAGACCATCAGGAACCGGCGAGCACCAGGCCGAAACCGGCTGCCTATCCCAGGTGCCGAATTGGTGTCCCCGACGAGGCGAAGTCGACGAGAGTGGTCGGCAATTCAGACCTCAGCCGCAACTCCGAGATGTCCAACAGCGTGTGCAGGATCGTGGCAACGAGATTGTCGGAATCAGTCCGGTCGGCCAATGGCTCGCCACCGTCGCGGGTCGACTGGCCGATGACCTGCCCATCCGTGATGCCACCGCCATAGAGCATCAGTGGAGCCAGGCCGGCCCAGTGATCTCGCCCCCCGTTCTTGTTGATCCGTGGCGTCCGGCCCATTTCGCCAACGCAGACGAGCAGGATGTCGTCACTCAATCCCCGTTCTTCACAATCTTCGATGAAGGCCGAAACGGCGTGATCGAATGGCTGCCCCACGGCTGCCATGCCGCGGGTGACGTCAAGGTTGTTCCGATCGGCGTGCATATCCCACACGAACCGCGTGGCGACCGTGACGAAACCGCAACCCGCCTCGCACAACCGCCGGGCCAACAACAACTCCTTGCCAAGGGTCTGCGCATTGTTCTGGTACCAGCGGCGACCGGAACTGCCATTGTTGACACCGCTGTAGCGGTCTTCATCAACGAAGCCAGCCGTGTCGTACCGTGCAATCGTTCTCGAATCCTCGCTGGAAAGGTCAAAGGCGCCGGCAACACCACGCAGCACGATCTCGAGGGCCTGCTGGCGATACTTGTCGAAACCCTCAGCAGCGCCGCTTTTCTCGATTCCCTGGCGAAGACCATCAAGCGACTTCAACAACGCCGCGCGATCGTCGAAACGGTTCACCGGCAATCTCAGCTTCATGTTCTCCTGGAGTGTCGAACCACCACCGGGAGTGAATGCCCCGTATGCACTGTTGATCTCGCCGGTCTGGTTGAACTTGCCGAATCGTTCATCGGGCCCCAGTGCCGCGGGGTCAATCGTGTTCGGAAACAAGGTCACGTTCGAGGGCAACCCCGTCGTGGGATCGTTGGCTCCGGCCAGGCGAGAAAACAGCGTGCCGATATTGGCCTTGCGAGAGGCTTTGCCGATCAACGGCCGAAGACTGTGGCTCGCGCTGCCGGTCGTGTACGACCGCACGATCGCCATCCGGTGCGCCCACTTTGCCAACCGGCTCATCGTCGATCCGAACGTGACACCGGGAAGGCTGGTCTGGACCACACCACCAACCGTGCGGATGCGATCGGGGACATCAAGTTTCGGATCGAAGGTCTCGAACTGGGTCGGCCCGCCATGCTGAAGCAAAAACACAACCGACTTGCCGGTCCTGACAGGTTTCGCTCGGCCACCGGCGGTGGCTTGCGTGCGAAGCAAGTCCGCGAGCGAAAGCCCTCCCAGGCCCAGGCCACCAACCCTCATCATCGCGCGACGATCCATCGTGTGCTGGTGATCGACGATTGAGAGCATCGTTGTTTCGCTCACTACG
>MDTE01099367.1_pt1 | contig 10292 bp, 11 predicted proteins | sample 811231 | NCBI WGS metagenome assembly MDTE01 (sample SAMN05326651, study PRJNA326480) | marine metagenome | isolation source: seawater | place: Indian Ocean: Red Sea | collected 2010 | reverse complement strand
CTTAATTATCAATTCGTTCAAATCATCTTTTTTAAGCGAGGAAAAGAAGATGCAATGGATAAAAAAAATCTAAAGAAAAAGCACAATTAAGCTGATTTAATTTTCTTTTCTATAAACTTAGGAATATCATCCTCGGTAATTTGATCTTCTTCCTTAGCATTTTTGGGCTGGAATGCATAAAGAACATGTAATTTACAATAGGGAAATTTTTCCATGGGTTTTCTTCCACAAAAATAGAATTTTTCTTCATAAGGATGTCCAATTGGCCATCTACAAGTTTCATCTGTTAGTTCTTCAAGCTTTTTAGGATTTTCACGTTCGAAATTCTTGTCCAATAACAACGCCTGAAATCTTGCTTTTCTTCCAAGTTTTTGAGGCTTGGCTTCCTGTATAATATTATCTGTATTTATTTTAATTGATGATTTTTTTGATATAGCTCTTGCTTCTAAGTTTAAGCGATGTGCTTTACCAATAACCGCGTTACGAGTTGTGTTGCCTAGCATTGATGCTATTTGGCTTGCCGAATGTCCTTTTTTCCAAAGCTCTTTAAGTTTTGCTTCTCTTTCTGATGTCCAGCTCATTTATTTATTATTTTAGATTAAAGCTACTATATATTGTATTTGCAACATTAAAAAATACCTGATGTGGATATGTTATTAACAGCATAAAAGCTATTTAATAATATATAAATCCATAAATGTCTCAAATTGGAAATAAGTACACTATATTTGAAAAAAAATTCGGTTTTGTAAATTGGATTGGTTTTTGGACGTTGTATAAAAAAGAAGTATTAAGATTTTTAATAGTTGCAATTCAAACTGTTATTTCTCCTTTAGTAACTTCACTGCTATTCTTGCTTGTTCTTTCTCTAGCTATTGGAAACGATAGAGGGGACGTTTTGGGGGTACCCTTTATAACATTTCTTGCGCCGGGTTTAATTGCTATGCAGGTTATACAGCAGGCGTTTTCACATTCTTCTTCCTCAATTATGATAGGTAAAATACAAGGAAATATTGTAGATATTTTATATGCTCCAATGACCGCGGGTGAAATTACTTTAGCCATAAACTTAGCTGCCTGTACCAGAAGCATTATGATTGCTATCGTTTCAATTATTGTATTCATTTTTATTGTTGATCTTAAGTTTTACAACCTATTTTATATTTTTATCTTTACATTTTTTGGTTCTTTTATTTTAAGTTCCATAGGCATAATTGTAGGTTTGTGGTCTGAAAAATTTGATCATATGGCGTCAGCGACAAATTTTATTATTGTACCCCTTTCTTTTTTGTCAGGTACTTTTTATTCAATAGATAGGTTGCCAAACATTTTAAAAGATATAAGCGAAATGAACCCTTTCTTTTATATTATAGATGGTTTTAGATATGGTTTTTTAGGAACAGCTGATGGTTCAATAAAATTTGGACTTTTTTATCTAGTTTTATTAAGTTGTATTTTTTGGTTTGCAGCATATATTTTATTTAAAAAAGGTTATAAAATAAAATCTTAATTTTTTTATGAGTTCAATTCTTGGCACATATGCAAGGAAAGAAATTTCTTTTAAAGAAGGAAAAGGTAGTTATTTAATTGCGGAAAATGGCGATAAATATCTTGACTTTGTTCAAGGTATAGCAACAAATATTTTAGGGCACTGTCATCCTCATTTAGTTAAAACTATTCAAGAACAATCTAAAAAACTATGGCATGTATCTAATGCTTTTGTTATTCCTGAACAAGAGAGATTAGCTAAAAGATTGACCGAAAATACTTTTGCTGATTATGTTTGTTTTCAAAATTCAGGAACAGAAGCTACGGAAGCAAGTATAAAAATTGCAAGAAAATATTTCCATAAAATTGGTAAGCCCGAAAAAAATAGAATTATAACTTTCCAGGGAGCTTTTCACGGCAGAACACTAGCTTCATTGTTTGCAGCAAATAATCCCAAGCATACCGAAGGTTTTGGCCCAAAAGTAGAAGGTTTTGACCAGGTTCCTTTTGCTGATCACGAGGCAGTAAAAAAAACTATAAATAAAAATACAGCAGCCATTATGATTGAAACAATTATGGGCGAAGGTGGGATAAAAGTTGTGCCTGATTTTTGTATAAGGGGATTAAGAGAAATATGTGATAAGCATAATGTACTTTTAATTTTAGATGAAGTTCAAAGCGCCTATCGAACGGGTAATTTTTTCGCGTTTGAACACTCTGGTATTACTCCCGATATAGTTCCAATCGCAAAAGGAATTGGAGGAGGTTTTCCATTAGGGGCTTGTTTAGTTACGAAAAAAGTGTCTGTTGGCATGACTCCAGGCACTCATGGAAGCACTTTTGGTGGTAATCCGCTGGGAATGGCCGTAGGTAATGCAGTGCTTGATGTTATTTTTGAAAAAAATTTTTTAGTTAATGTAAAAGAAAAAGGCAAGTATTTTGATGAAGGTTTAAATAAAATTAAAAACAAATATCCTAAAATTATTGGAGAGATTAGAGGGGTTGGTTTAATAAAAGGTTTAAAGGTTTTGGTAGATAACGTGGAATTTATAAAAAAATTAATGAATCATAAAATGCTTACTGTTAAAGCTGAAGAAAATGTCATAAGACTTTTTCCACCACTTATAGTTCAAAACCAAGAATTAGATGAAGCGCTAGACAAAATCGAAAAAGTTTGTAAAGAAATGAGTTAGTGTGAAAAATTTTATAAATATAGCCGATATAAAAAAACAAGATTTAAGAAAAATTATAGACCAAGCTAAATCACAAAAGAAAAAAAGATCTAATATTAATAAATCTGCTGTAGATCCAGAAAAATCACTAGCAGATAAAACGTTAATCATGATTTTTGAAAAAGCATCTACAAGAACAAGATTATCTTTTGAGTTAGCAATGAAACAATTGGGTGGCCAATTATTGGTCTTAGATTCAAAAGAAAGTCATTACGGAAGTGGGGATGAAAGTATTTATGATACTGCAAAAGTTTTATCTCAGTATGGCGATATTGTAATGATGAGAACTCACAAGCATAAACATTTATTAGAATTTTCTAAATATTTAGATATTCCTATTATAAATGGACTTACTTCAAAGTCTCATCCTTGCCAGGTTATGTCTGACATAATGACCTTTGAGGAGTTAAAAGGTTCTATTGCAAATAAAAAATTTGCTTGGCTTGGCGACGGTAATAATATTGCTTATTCTTTGATAGAAGCTGCGGTAAAGTTTAATTTTGAACTATCAATTGCTTGCCCAAAAAAATTTAGACCTGATAAAGAAATTCTTAAATGGGCAAAAAAACATAATGCAAAAATTTTAATTACAAAAGATCCTTTAGAGGCAACAAATTTAGCAGACTGTGTTATGACAGATAAATGGATCTCAATGGGAGATAAAGCAAATAAAAAGAAAAAGAGAAAATTATTAAAACCTTATCAGGTAAATAAAAAAATTATGAAATCAGCCAAATCAGATGCAATTTTTATGCATTGCTTGCCAGCTAGCAGGGGGGAAGAAGTAACCGACGAAGTAATAGATGGAAAACAATCAGCAGTTTGGCTTGAAACACTGAATAGAATTCATGTGCAAAAAAGTATTATACAATGGTGTCTAGAGTAAAAAGGTAAATATTTATTGGAGAGGCAGGGGATTATTAGTATTTTCGTTCATGAATAAAATTACAGCCGCTCTATCTTTTTCACTTTTTAATCCTGCGTATGACATTTTAGTTCCTGTTATCCAGTCTTTGGGTTTTATTAAAAAACCATTCATTTCCTCAAATGACCATTTTTTACCATACGCTGCCATTGCTTTGGAATATTTATAATCTGGCAGTGATCCTGCTTGCCTTCCTAACACACCCCATAAAGCTGGACCAATTTTATTTTTTCCTCCCTCATCAATACTGTGGCAGGCTGCACATTTTTTAAAAACTTTTGCACCTTCTGTAGCACTTGTTGATGCAAAAAGTGCCATAATGTTTCCTGTATCAGTATTTGAAGAATTTGTCTCAGTAGATGAGTTGCTAGCAACAGTAGTTACACTTTCAACTTGGTATGCAGATTTTTCTGGTTTTTCTACATAAAATATTGCATCTGTAATTTTGTTGATTCCTAAAACTAGGATTACAGCAAATACAATAGAAACAATAATTTTATTCATTTTAATAATTCTTATAAATTTAGTACAACTCTAATCTAGGTTATATCATGATACTTGGCAAAAAAATGGACTTTTAGACGCATAATTTTCTTAGTTCTATGAAAAATACTGTAATAATAATACCTACTCGACTTAAAGCAAAAAGATTTCCAAATAAACCCTTAGAGAAAATTAATGATTTACCCATGATCATTCATGTAATTAATAGAGCGCGAGAAGCAAAAATTGGTGAAGTTTATGTTGCTACTCCCGATAATGAAATTTTACAAGTAGTTGAAAAATATGGAGAGAAAGCTATTTTGACCAAATCGGACCATCAATCAGGTAGTGATCGTGTTCATGAGGCGTATATAAAAAAACTTAAAGATGATGTTGATTTAATCATTAACTTGCAAGGGGACATGCCCAACATAAAACCTGATTCTATTGTAAAACTTGAAAAACATATGAGAAGCGGTAATTGTGATATTGGAACACTTGCATCTAATATCAAAGATAAAAATGAGATATCTGACCCAAATATTGTGAAGGTTTTAACAGATGAACCATTAAACGATGATGCTTTTTTAGAGGCAAAAGATTTTTTTAGATTAAAAAAGGTTCTTAACAACAAAAAAATATATCATCACATAGGAATTTATGCCTTTACAAATATCGCTCTAACAAAGTATGTAAGTCTTGCTAGATCTAAATTAGAAATAGAAAGAAACTTGGAACAAATGCGAGCAAAAGAAAATAATTTAATTATTAAAGTTGGATTGAGTAACTCTTCACCCTTGGGTGTAGATACAAAAGAAGATTTGATAAAAGTAAAAAAAGAAATGAGATTTTAATGAAAGAAAAAACAAAAGTAGCTTTCCAAGGTGAAAAAGGTGCTTATTCTCATTTAGCATGTTTAGAGATTTTTCCTGACGCAGAAGTAACTGCATGTCCAACTTTTGAGTCTGCTTTTCAATTGGCAAAAGACAATTCAAAATACAAGATCGTTATACCTATAGAAAATTCTTTAGCCGGAAGAGTTGCTGACATACATTATTTAATTCCAAAGTATAAACTTCAGATTCATGCAGAACATTTTCAAAAGGTTAGTCATAACTTGCTTGGTATTAAGGGTGCAAAAATAGCTGATCTTAAAACTGTTAGAAGTCATTCGCAAGCAATAGGACAATGTAGTAAAGTAATTTTAGAAAATAAATTAAAGTCGATAATTTCTGCTGATACCGCAGGTTCTGCAAAATTTATTTCCCAAAAAAAAGATAAAAGTGAGTCAGCTATAGCATCTAAACTCGCGTCAGAAATTTATAATTTAGCAATATTGAAAACAAATGTAGAGGACGAGTCTGGGAACGTCACCAGATTTTTTATTATGGGAAAAGATTCAAAACATCCCGAGTTTAAAGATAAGAAATATATTACAAGTTGTATTTTTAAACTTAAAAGTATTCCAGCTGCTCTTTATAAAGCGTTAGGTGGATTTGCAACAAATGGTGTTAATTTATGTAAATTAGAAAGTTTTTCAGTCAAAAATACATTTGATCAAGTAAATTTTTATATTGATATAGAAGGACACATAGAAGACCCAGCTTTACAAAAAGCTCTTGAAGAACTGGGATTTCACACACAAAAATTGGATGTTTTGGGGGTATACGAAGCTCATAAATTTAGATCAAAAAATAAATAAACAACCTACACGTATGTTGTAGTTCTTATTTTGATGCTGATATAATAAAGTGGGGCTGTCGGGTGGAATCAGTAGAACAATCAGTTCAGGCTAGAAATAGAGCAGACTTAACTACAGGTTTCAGGTCGTTCAGCCCCTAAGTTAATTATGGAAAAAATTAAACATAAAGTTTTAGCATTAAAATATAGACCAAATAATTTTAAAGAATTAATTGGGCAAGATATAATGGTAGAAACTATTACGAATTCAATAAAACTAAACAAATTACCAAACGCATATTTATTAACTGGAATTCGAGGTGTTGGAAAAACTACAACAGCTCGGCTTATTGCAAAAGCATTAAATTGTAACAAGAATTTTATTAACGAAGAAAATTGTAATTGTAATCATTGTGAAGAAATTTCTAGTTCAAGACATCTAGATGTATTAGAAATGGATGCTGCATCAAGAACAGGAATTGATGATGTAAGAGAGCTAATAGAGTCCTCCAAGTATAATCCCACGCATGCTAAATATAAAATATTTATAATTGATGAAGTACACATGCTTTCTAAACAGGCTTTTAATGGACTATTGAAAACCTTAGAAGAGCCACCTCCACATTTAAAATTTATTTTTGCTACTACGGAAATAAAAAAAATACCAGTTACAATTGTATCAAGATGTCAAAGATTTGATTTACACAGAGTTTCAGTAAAAGATTTGTTAGAAAATTTTAAAAAAATTTTAAAAATTGAAAAAGGAAAAATATCTGAAAAAGCATTAATTTTAATTGCAAATGCATCAGAAGGTTCAGTTAGGGATTCTTTATCCCTCCTAGATCGAGCACTTGTAAGCCAAAATGTTGATGGAAAAGAAATTGATGAAATTTTTGTAAGAAAAATGTTGGGTATAGCAGATCGATCTAAAATATTAGATTTGTTAAAATCTATTTTGCAAGGTGATGTTAAAGAGTCTGTTAAAAAATTAAGAGTGATGATCAATGAAGGTATTGAACCAAAAAATTTTTTAAATGATCTTTTAGAAGCAATATATTTTATACAACAAAAAAAGGATGTTGGAGAATTTAGTTCAGATTTACAGCTATCGGAATTTGAAAAATCAACCATAAATTCAATTTCCGAAAATATAAGCGTCTCTACCCTGGTAGTTTTTTGGCAATTTATTTTAAAAGTTTTAGATGAATTAACTATTATTTCTAACCCAATTTTGTCTCTTGAAATGTTAATTATTAGATTAGTTCATCTAAAAGATTTACCATCTTACGAAAAAGTATTGGACGAAATAAAAGATAACAATCTAAATCAGACTGATACGAAAAACAAAGGTGTTAGTCTTGAAATTAAAAACCAAAAAAAAATAGCAGGAGAAAACGAAAATATTAAAACTTCAAAAAATCAAATAAAAAATACAATACAAACTAAACCAATACTATCAACTACCACCGTAACAGAAATATCAGACCAAGAGGAAAAATTTAAAAAAATTTCGTCTTTTGAGGATTTAATTAACTTGTCTTCTGAGAAAAGAGAAGTTCATTTAAAATACGATTTAGAAAATAATGTAAATTTAATAAAATTTTCAGAGGGAAAGATCGATATAAGTTTTAACGAAAATCTTGATAAAAATTTTGTACGTAACTTATCGGAGAGATTACTCGATTGGACCGGCAAAAGATGGGTAATAGCTTTAGCAAAAAAAGAAGGTCAAAAAACTTATTCTGAAATGAAAAATATAAAAAAAAAGAAAATATTAGAACAAGAAAAAACCGGAGAAATTTATAAAAAATTTAAAGACACTTTTTCTGATGTTGAATTGTTAGAAGTTAAAAAGGAGGATTAAATTATGCCTGACTTTAATGAATTAATGGTGCAAGCAAAAAAAATGCAAGAAAAAATGAAAGAAGCGCAAGAGGCACTAAAAAAAATTGAAGTAGAAGGAGTTTCGGGAGGTAATTCTGTTAAAATAATCATGAATGGAGATGGAGAGCTGAAAAAAATTAATTTTAGCGAAGAGTTAATGAAAGAATCAAAAGAAATTATAGAAGATTTAATAGTTGCAGCACATAATGACGCAAAATCCAAACTTAAAAGAAAAACTTCAGAGGAAATTTCTAAAGTAACAGGTGGTGTTGATTTACCATCTGGATTTAAATTTCCCTTTTAAAAATGACAAATAATAACGTTAAAGAAATAGAAGATTTAGTTAAAATAATTTCAAAATTACCTGGCTTGGGACCAAAATCTGCTAGAAGGATAGTATTAAAATTAATTAATAACAGAGATGAGTTAGTAAAACCATTAACAAATACACTGGCACAAGTTTATAAAAATGTTACCAAATGTAAAAATTGTGGCAATCTTAAATCTAATAACTCAAACTGCAATTGTTTCACAAAAAAATATGATCAGATATGTGTTGTAGAAAATATTGCTGATATGTGGGTTATTGAAAGTGCTGGTATATACAAAGGTCAATACCACATTTTAGGTGGCACACTCCCTTCATTTGAAAGCAAAAATTCTAATAACGGACTTTTAATTGAATCGTTAATTAACCGTGTCAAAACAAATTCAGTAAAAGAAGTAATTCTAGCGACGAGTGCTAGTATAGAAGGTGAAACTACTTCACATTATATTTCAGACAGTTTAAAGGATACAAAAGTTAAAATAACCAGATTAGCTAAAGGTGTGCCGGTAGGTGGAGAAATAGAGTTTTTAGATGATGGAACTTTATTTTCGGCTTTTAAAAATAGAGCTCCGATTAAAGTTGACTAAATTTTTTCATAAAGAGGTAAAGTTAAAAAATCATCAAAATTTTCTTTTGTTATCATATCTTTAAAAATTTTTGCCGCTTCTTTAAAAGAAACATGATCTAAACTTTTATCACCTGTTCTATCTTTCCAAGCAGAAAATCTTTTTTCAATTTTATCTAACTCATCTTTGATCAACTCATCAATCAATTTTTCATCAATCACTCTTCCGTCATTTAATTTTGCATTATATTTCAACCAAACCCAAAGTTGAGCTCTACTTACTTCACATGTGGCAGCATCTGCCATTAAATAATTTACCACACAACATCCTGTACCAATTATCCAAAAAGCCATATACTCAATGCCTTCATTAAGATTTTCTCTTACACCTTGTTCAGTGATTGCATTTTCAATTTTTGGTTCTTCCAATAAATCTCTTCTATTAATTTTAATTCCATTAAATTTATCAAGTTGGTTCTGGCCACTAAAATTTTTTTCAAAAATATTTTTTACTGGTTCAACTAAACTTGGATGAGCTACCCAAGCACCATCATTTCCTTGGTTCAGTTCTCTTTCTTTATCTTTTTTAACACCAGCAAGTGCTTTTTCATTTATTTCTTTAGGATTCGCTTTAGCTATTACTTGAGCAGACATTCCTCCCATACCGAAGGCTCCTCTTTTATGGCAGGTATCTACGAGCAATTTATTATAATTTGACATAAAAGGAACGAACATATTTACTTTTGATCTATCTGGTAAAATCACTTTTTTAGTATTTCTATAAACTTTTTGGTATGAAAAAAGGTAATCCCATCTTCCGGCATTTAAACCAACAATGTGATCTTTAAGTTCCCATAAAAATTCATCCATTTGAAATACTGCATTAATTGTTTCAATTAAAACAGTAACTTTTACAGTTCCAATTTTTAGATTTAGTTTTTTTTCACAAAACGAAATTACATCATTAAACAATCTACACTCTAAATAATGTTCAAGTTTTGGTAAATAAAAATAGGGGCCACTTCCTTTTGCAATAAGCTTTTTTGCATGATGAAACAATGAAAGACCTAAATCAAAAAAAGTTCCTGATATTCTTTCTCCGTTTATTATTGCATTTTTTTCATCAAGATGCAGACCTCTAGTTCTAATTATTAGAACTGCTGTTTTGTCATTCAGCTTGTACTCTTTACCACTTTTAGAATCAGTAAAATCAATTTTATTATTTATAGCGTCTTTTATATTTAGCTGTCCCTGCATTAAGTTTTCCAAAGTAGGTGTTAAAGAATCTTCAAAGTCTGTCATATAACAGTCGGCCCCAGAGTTTAATGCAGAAATAAGCATTTTTTTGGGTACAGGTGGTCCTGTTATTTCGACTTGTCTTTTTAAAAGATCTTTAGGTATATTATTTATTTTCCAATCGGTTTCTCTAATTTTTTTTGTTTCACTTAAAAAATCTAATTTTTCACCGTTATCAATTTTTTCTTGTCTTTTTTTTCTTTCTTCTAACAATTTTAGTCTTTCGTTGTTAAATTTTTGGTGAATTTCCTCAACAAATTTAAGAGCTTCATCAGTAAGAATTTCGCCATATCTTGGCAAAATTTTGCCATTAATCTTTATACTTTTGTTCATTATATAATATTTATGTATATATATATTTTTAATCAAGTATTATTAAATTTGTAAATAAAAAATTATTTAGATTTTGAG
>MDTE01057204.1_pt1 | contig 10292 bp, 11 predicted proteins | sample 811231 | NCBI WGS metagenome assembly MDTE01 (sample SAMN05326651, study PRJNA326480) | marine metagenome | isolation source: seawater | place: Indian Ocean: Red Sea | collected 2010 | reverse complement strand
TTAGCTATTAATGGAAAAGCTTTAGAAGGAGGAAAAGTAGATATTTTTACATCTGTCAGTAGTCAGTTTGTTTCTGCTCTTTTATTAATTGCACCCACACTAAAAAAAGGACTTTCATTATCCTTAAAAGGTGAGGTACTGTCCAAGCCATATATTAAAATGACCTTAGACATGATGAGGTATTTTGGCATTCAATCGTCTTGGACAAATAACACCATAGAAGTTGAGCCACAAAACTATGTGTCTAAAGATTTGAAAGTGGAGTCAGACTGGAGTGCTTTGGCATTTATCTTACAAGCTATGTCTATCGCCAAATCGGCTCAAGTTAGTATTTCTGGTCTTTCAAAAGATAGTTGGCAAGGCGATAGTTATGTTCTGAATTTATTTGAAAAATTTGGACTACAATACGAATTTAAAGACGAAAAACTTTATCTGAAGAAATTGAACAAGGGCTTAAATGGCGATTACAATGTTAATCTAATAGATACCTCTGATTTAGCACAAGCCTATTGTTGTACCTTATCAGCATTATCAAAATCAGCCAAAATTAAGGGGTTAAACAACCTTAAACTTAAAGAAAGTCATCGCCTAAAAGCACTCCACATGGAGTTAAATAAAATAGGACAAAACAATCGTTATTCTAAAGGTACTATACAACTAAAATCGTCTGTTTTGCATACTCCAACAGAAAGTTTTGATAGTCATAATGATCATAGAATGGCTATGTGCCTAGCTCCTTTTGCTTTACTTTTTGATATTAAAATAAAGAATATAGAAGTTGTCAACAAATCTTATCCTAGTTATTGGGAAGACCTAAAAAAGATGGGATTTACAATATCTCCTCTAACTCACTCAAACAGTTAATTTCATGTGTAATATTAGAAATTGAGTGTGGGTGTTCTAATGGATTGAAAAATACCTGATCTATGCCAATATTTTGAGCGCCTAAAATGTCGGCATTTAAATCGTCACCTATCATCAAACTATTATATGGTTTAGCACAAGCTTTAAGCATAGAAAAGTTATAAATTTGAGGGTTAGGTTTTTTAAATCCTACTTGTTCCGATGTAATTATCTGCTCAAAATAATCTATTAGATTGCTATTTTCTAATTTCTGATATTGCACTTCTTCGAAACCATTTGTTATAATGTGTAATTTGTACCTTGCATTAAGATATTTAAGAGTTGCTTGTGTATGTGGGAATAGATTGGTTTTCTTAGGGCAATGAGTAATATAGTCTTTGCCTAAATTTACCGCTAATTCTGAACTGTATACACCAAATTCTTTCAAAGTAATTTTAAATCGTTCGTCTCTAAGCTTATCCTTTTCAATTTTATTTTGACGATATAAATCCCATAGTTGTTCATTATGAAACTTATACCTTTCAATAAATTTATTACAATCATTAATACCCATTAAAAATAAGTCATATTTTTTGTAAAGCTCATTCAAAACTTCATTGGAGTTTTTTTCAAAGTCCCACAATGTTCTGTCTAAATCAAAGAAAATATGTTTATACATGCTAAATTAAAATTAGTAAATGAATTAATCATACAACCTAAATATTTAGATAATTTAGACATCTTTGAAGCATATTTTGTCTAACTGTATGATAATAATTTGGAATAGCTCCAAAACCTTTATTTCGTTGTGCCACACCTTTTAGATTTGATCCTTCAAAATCAAAAATAAATCCCTTGAATCTTTCTAGTGAAAATATATAATCTAATAAATAGAAATAAGCAGAGTTAAGCTTAGCATATTCATTAGAGTATGAACTTAACAAATATAATTTATTATCCTCTTTTATTATAAATACAGAACAACAATTCCCATTTTTTCCTTTAACAGAAAAAATTTCACCTTTACCTAAAGCCAAAGATTTTTTAATAATACTATACTCTAAATCAAATTGCTTTTTGGTCATATAACCGTAGGCTAAGTTTTGTTTGTTCAAACAAAATTTTTCAACACAATCAGGTTCTAATGAAATACAAAGTTTATTATTTTTAGCTCTTTTAATATTCTTTAAATGACTTTTAGAATAATTAGCTCTCAAAACCTCAATATTTTTATCTAAAAACAGCACATAATTTGTATTTTTTCTTATTGAATAAGATGAGGTATTATGAGTATTAAGATTAAATTTAAAATGGAAAAAATCTTTAGGGATAGAATTAATAAATCGATCGACTCTATGGTTAATATTTTTACTAAACAATCCTAATTGTTGACAAAAAAAAGGTTGGTAAATGTATTTAATTCCTAACTTCTTTTTGTAAGGAATAGGCATTACTGCTTCATAATCATTCAGTATTAACGCATCCCAATTTTCACAAATGATATTTAAATACCAAGACTTGGCATAAAAATTAGAATTAATAGAATTTTGTATGCACTTATCCCATTTTTTTAGATTAATATTGTTATTGATAGTATATCTGATCACTTATTGATATATTTTAGCATTTGCTCATAAAGATATGACCAACCGCTCCAATCTTTATAATTACTCCAAGTTTCATTATGCCAAAGAGAAATAAAATGACCATTTACATTTTTAATTTCATCAACAATTTTATGAATATTTTCTAAAGCCTCTTCTGGTTGTAAATTTAGATAATATTTTAGAGTTGCATCCATTACAGAAAATGGATGAACTTTCATAATTGTTGATGATTCTAGTTCTAAGTCATAAAAATAAAATGGAGTACAAATACTTGCCCTAAATCCTAAGTGTGATGCATAACCCATAGTGTAATCATCGGTTATGGATAATTCTAAAAGATTTCTGTAAGTTTTGGGAATATCTAACTTTAGAAAATGTTGTCTAGAAAGTTTAACTTCTTTTTTTATAATATTTTCTAAGCGATTTTTTTCTATTTCAAGTATGTTAAAACTTTCATTAGATGCATATGATGGATGTATACCTATTTCAGCATGGTCTGCTAAGTGTTTGATCAATAATTGGAATTTTCTGCTATTAACTGAACAATTTTTATCATTTATTCCATAATCAGCTAATAAAACAAAATAAACTACATCAACATTATATTTTTGGTTTATCCTCAACTGCTCTTCAAATGTATCGTATGGATCTGCTGACTTTCCCAACAATATATTTTTTTGTTCTTCAATTGCATATTTATCTAAATTGAAAGCAGAGCGTACGAATGATGCAATTGTTCTTACAAAACCTTTTTCTAAAAAATAGTAAGCATTATCTACATCTATGGTAGATTTATAAGAAAATTTATTTTGTGGAAACTCCAATGAAGAGAATTTCATTTTAAGAATATTTTTGAATTCAACAACCCATAAATTGATTAGAGGACGATGTAAAAAATTGTTCTTATAAGCTATGCTTTCTTTAGCGTCAAAACGATCGTATTTATCCTTAATGTGTGGCAGATATTCTTCATATCGTGATACTAAATAAAATGAAGCAGAAAATATATCAAATGGTAGAACAGAATCTTTGACGCTAAAAAATATAGGTAATTTGTTCCAATAATCAAAAATAATTTCTTGATTTGAAATACCCTTTTCAGTTAATAACCCATAAGCTTTTATAAAATATTCACCATCTAATTGTTTTTTTGAATAATTAAGCTTGGGGGCTTTGTAATCTTTAAAAAAAACTAAATCTTCAGTAAGATCGTAATCTATTTTCAATAGATTATTAAAAATTAGATGAAAAATGTATTTTATCCTGTTTGTTATTTTTGGTATGTAAATTAGCATCTATGATTAAGATATTCTAAAAAGCTAATTTAAAATCTTTTATCTAACAATTTTATATTTAAAGGTTATTTAATTTTTAATGGGAGTAAAATTTCGTATACCTTTTTGGAAAGAAATTAACTCATTATAAGCTGTTTACATGCTTAGCTAACTTTGATTTGAGATTAGCAGCTTTGTTTTTGTGGATAATATTTCTTTTTGTCAATTTATCAAGCATTGATTCTAAAGTAGGAAGTAATGCTAATGCATCTTTTTTATTTGAAGTAAGCCTAAGTTTTCTCATAGCATTACGAGTTGTTTTATGAAAATAAGAATTAGCAGCATTTTTTTTAGCTGATTGTCGAATTCTTTTTTTTGCAGACTTGTGATTAGCCATAATGTTATAAGTTTTCTGTATTTAAAAGTTGGCAAATGTATTAATTTATTTACTAAAAATGATTAATTCTATTAAAAAAAGAAATTTTGATTTCATTTAGTTTCGAATTGCTCTAATCATTTCTCTTATTACTGAAGGACCCATAAATACATTCAATTACATGTCTGAAGATTTTAAAATATGCTTTACTTCACATTTAGCACTATAAATTACTAAAATGCTTTACTATTCAAAAGATAAACTAAATTTTCTGAGATATATTTTTGTAAAAAAGTTAGTTAAACAAGATATCCAAACACATTTTTATATGTCAAATCGAAAGAAAGTTGAAAAATATGTCTTTTTGAATTTAGCATGTGTAGAATGATAATACTCAATTAAATCCTAAACTTTTAGAGTTTTGCTAACATATTTTGTAGTTATTATTTCCAAATTTGACATTTAAAAAAAATTAAGTATAATTTATTAAATTTGTGCCCCTATTCCTGAAAAAATGAAAAACAAACCAACTATTACTACTCAAAAATCAATAGAATTTTTAGAAAAATACTTAAACAATGCATCACCAACTGGTTTTGAAAGTGAGGGGCAAAAATTATGGTTAAATTATATCAAACCTTACATAGATGATTATTTTGTTGATACATACGGAACAGTTGTTGGTATTATAAATCCAAAAGCAAAATATAAAGTTGTAATTGAAGCGCATGCCGATGAGATATCATGGTTTGTTCACTATATAACTAAAGATGGTTTTATTTACTTAAGAAGAAATGGTGGCAGCGACCATCAAATTGCACCTTCCAAAAGAGTTAATATTCATACCAATAAAGGCATTGTTGATGCAATATTTGGTTGGCCAGCTATTCATACTAGACACGGAGGGGAAGAAAAAGCTCCTAAATTAGATAATATCTTTTTAGATTGTGGTTGTCAATCTAAAGAAGAAGTTGAAAAACTAGGTGTTCATGTGGGTTGTGTAGTTACATATAAAGACGAATTCATGTTACTAAACGATACATTTTATGTAGGTAGAGCATTAGATAACAGAATTGGTGGATTTATGATTGCTGAAGTAGCTAGAATAATAAAAAAGAATAAAATTAAATTACCATTTGGTTTATACATAACAAATTCTGTTCAGGAAGAGGTAGGATTAAGAGGAGCTCAAATGATTACAGAAAGAATTCAACCTGATGTAGCTATTGTTACAGATGTTTGTCATGACACACAAACACCAATGATAAATAAAATTAAGCAAGGTGATTTATTTTGTGGAAAAGGACCTGTATTAACATATGGTCCTGCAATTCAAAATAACTTATTAAAATTGATTATCGACACTGCCAATCAAAATAAAATTCCTTTTCAAAGAGCGGCAGCATCTCGAGCAACAGGTACAGATACTGATGCTTTTGCATACTCCACAGGAGGTGTTGCCTCAGCATTAATTTCGCTTCCTTTAAAGTACATGCATACTACTGTTGAAAGTGTTCACAAAGAAGATGTTGAGAATGTTATTAAATTAATTTATAATTCATTGATTAATATAAAAGACGGACACGACTTTAGTTATATAAAATAAATATATGATCATTACTAAAATATCAAATTCCAAAATAAAAGAAATTGACTTTGAGAATCTATCTTTTGGTAAATATTTTAGTGATCACATGTTTATCATGTCATTTAAAAATAATGAATGGTTAGAACCGAAAATCATTCCATACGGGCCATTAAGTTTAAATCCAGGTACTCATGTTTTTCATTATGGACAAGCCATTTTTGAGGGCATGAAAGCATTTAAAAATGAATCAGGAGAAATTCGTTTGTTTAGACCAATTGAAAATCTTAAAAGGTTTAATAAATCAGCCAAAAGATTGTGTATGCCTGAAATTGATAAATCAACATTCTTACATGCTTTAAAAAAATTAGTGAAAATTGATAGTAAATGGATTCCAAAATCATGTACTAAATCCCTATATATTCGACCATTTATGATTTCTGAAAGTGAATATATTCGCGCTACTCCAGCAACTGAATTTAAGTTTATGATTATAACATCACCTACTTCATCATATTACATGGGCGAAACAAACTTAAAGATTGAACAGAAATATGCAAGATCAGTTGTTGGTGGAATAGGATTTACAAAAGCTGCTGGAAACTATGCTGCAGCCTTTGGCCCTACCAAAAAAGCTCAAGATAAAGGCTTTACACAAATTATTTGGACAGATGCAATCACGCACGAATATATTGAAGAATGTGGAACTATGAATATTATGTTCAGAATATATGATAAATTAATTACTCCTAAATTAAGCGAAAGTATACTAGGAGGAATTACTAGAGACAGTATCATAACTTTAGCAAAACAGAAAAATATTGAAGTTGAAGAGAGAAAAATTTCTGTAAATGAAATTCTTGATCACCATAAATCAGGAAGTTTAAAAGAAGCTTTTGGAGTTGGTACAGCTGTTACAGTAAACCCCATTAACTCCATAACTTATAATGATGAAACCCTAAATATTCAAAAAACAAATCAAAATTCATATGCTACAATATTAAAAAACGAATTACAAAGCATTCAATATGGACAGATTAATGATGTTAATGGTTGGACAATTAAGATTTAAAAATCATTAAACAGTGGTCTATTCCAGCTTCTTTGAAAATGTCTCCTTCTTTTTTAAAACTTAATTTTTCATAAAATTTAATAGATTTTTTCTGAGAGTGTAGATAAATCAATTTTTTAAAGGGTAATACATCTTTTAAGACCTCTCTAACAAGTCTTTTACCAACACCAAAACCTCTGTAATTGTAGAGTACTGCAAAACGTTCAAGTTTAATACCTTTTTGAGTTTTTCTCCAACGAGCAACTCCACAAGAAACATTATTTTTTTTTATCAAATAGTGTTTGGAAGATATTTCATATCTATCGTATTCATCGCAACTATTAACACCTTGCTCAACAACAAATACATCATTTCTGACCTTACGAACATCATTAAACATATCGTCATCAAAATTCAATCTATATACTTTCAACATGCTTAAGTAAAATACTTTTTATATTTGGCTTGAAGTAGTTGTCTCCTTTCATCACCTTACCATCTTCTCTAAATATTGGCTTGTTATTTTTATCAAGCTTTGACATGTTACTATTTTGAATTTCATCAAAAATTTCACATATAACATCTTGCATTCCATGTTTTAGGACTGTGCCGCACCAAATATATAACATATCACCTAAAGCGTCTGCAATTTCAACTAAATCACCATTCTTACAAGCTTCAAGATACTCTTGATTTTCTTCTTGCATCAAGCGATGTCTTAATAGAAATATTGACTCATCAACAATAGCTCTTGGTTTGTCTTCATTTCCAATTAGGAAAGCTTCATGGAATTTTTTTACTTTATTTATTTTATCTATCATATTATTTATTAATTCAGTAAATCTTTTTTCAAAATAAGTTAATTTTGTTAGACCATTCTAAAAATGTGAATAAAAAATATTATACTTATATATGTTATTAAAAAATTGTAAACTAAAATGGAAAATATAACTAACGGCCATTGGATTTTTGGAGTTATTTTTGCATTTTCATTTGTATGCTTTCTTGTTTGGTCGTATCGTAAAGAGTTAAAAATTCACAAAACACACTATAGAGGAAGTTCATTATTTATTTTATCTGTAATTGTTGTAGCTTTTTTAATTTATGTTTTTAGAGGATATCTAAAGTAGGTATTTAATAAATAAATTTAGATAAATGAAACTTTTAAAAATTACCTCATTTTCACTTTTAGGAATATTATCTATCTTTTTTATTTCCAATCTTTTTTTTAATGAAAACTTTAAGGTTTCAACTAGCATTGAAATTGATAGTAGTCCATTTATTGTGTATGACCAAATAAATAACTTTAAAAATTGGTCTAACTGGGATCCTTGGATAGAAACTGACACCACAATTATTTTTCATTTTTCTGAAATTTCATTTGATAAAGGGGCATATAGAACTTGGAAAAGTAATAACTCAGGAGATGGTAAAATAGAGATTATAAATAATGAATTCTTAAAAAGAATTGATTTTTTAATTACATTAAGAGATGAAAATTCTTTTAAAGCTTCATTTATATTAGAATCTATTAATGACAAAGTTTCTTTAACATGGGAAAATAAAGTTGAATTACCATATTTAGCTAGAATTCTAGGACCAATAATTTCTAAAATGATGAAAAATGATCATTTAAAAGGACTTAAAAACATAAAAGATTATTGTGAATCAATAGCATATAAAAGTAGTGATGTTGAAATTAAACAATGGACTTCTCAAAATATTATATTAGTTAGAGATACATGTACAATTTCTGAAATAAATAATTCTATTAATAATTCTTATAATCAAATATTTGAATTTTTGGCAATAAATAATAAAGTATCAAACAATGAACAACCTTTAGTTCAATATATTTCTTTTCCTTCTGAGCCTGGAGATAAGAATATGGTCGTATTATATGCGGGTATTTTAATTGATTACTTTATTGAGGAATCATTACCCAACAAAATGGTATTTAATCAAACAAAAACTGAAATTACAGTACAAGCTACTCATAATGGGGATTATAGAACTATATTTAAAACTCATGAAAAAATAAAAAAATTCTGCAAAAAAAATAATCTTTCAATCAAAAATAATCCTTACGAAATCTATGCTAACAACCCAAAAAATTCATCGAATATTAATGAATTAAAAACTCAAGTAATATACATAGTTGATTAATTACATATTTCTTCTGTATTGACCACCAACTTCAAAAAGAGCATTTGTTATTTGACCTAATGAGCAAATTTTTACTACCTCCATCAATACTTCAAAAATATTTTGATTTTGAATAGCAGAATGTTGTAAATTTTCCAAACAAGCTGCTGAATCAGATAAATTGTTTTTAATTAGATTTTGAAGCATTTTAATCTGATATCGCTTTTCAGCCTTGGTAGCTCTAATTACTTCGGATGGAATAATTGTAGGAGAACCCTTCGAATTTAAAAAAGTATTTACTCCAATAATTGGAAATTTTCCCGAATGCTTAAGCATTTCATAGTAAATAGATTCTTCTTGAATCTTTGATCGTTGATACATTGTTTCCATTGCTCCTAGCACACCTCCCCGCTCCGTGATTCTTTCGAATTCTACCAAAACAGCTTCTTCAACTAAATCAGTTAATTCTTCTATTACAAAAGAACCTTGTAAGGGATTTTCATTTTTTACTAAACCTAATTCTTTATTAATTATAAGTTGTATTGCCATTGCTCTTCTTACCGAATCTTCTGTAGGAGTTGTTATAGCTTCATCATATGCATTAGTATGTAAAGAATTACAATTATCATAGATTGCATACAAAGCTTGAAGAGTTGTTCTTATATCATTAAAATCAATTTCCTGAGCATGCAAAGAACGACCAGAAGTTTGAATATGATACTTTAATTTCTGAGCACGTTCATCAGCTCCATATCTTTCCTTCATAGCTTTAGCCCAAATACGTCTTGCTACTCGGCCAATAACAGCATATTCAGGATCAATACCATTTGAAAAAAAGAAAGATAAGTTTGGTCCAAACTTATTAATATCCATACCCCGACTCAAATAATATTCTACATAAGTAAAACCATTTGCAAGTGTAAAAGCTAATTGTGAAATGGGATTTGCTCCTGCCTCTGCAATATGATATCCTGAAATAGATACTGAGTAGAAGTTTTTAACTTCATTATCAATAAAATATTGTTGAACATCTCCCATCATTCTAAGAGCAAATTCTGTAGAAAAAATACATGTATTTTGTGCTTGATCCTCTTTTAAGATATCAGCTTGGACTGTACCCCTTACTATATTTAATGTATCACGCTTAATTTTATTATATGTATCAATTGGTAAAACTTGATCTCCTGTTACTCCAAGTAACATTAAACCAAGCCCATCATTACCTTGTGGCAATTCTCCTTGATAAGATGGACGTTCTTTATGTCTGTATATATTATCTATTTTTTTTTGAATATCTTTTTCAAGATTATTTTCTTTTATATACAATTCACATTGTTGATCTATAGCAACATTCATAAAGAAAGCTAATAGCATTGGAGCAGGACCATTAATGGTCATAGAAACTGATGTT
>MDTE01126052.1_pt1 | contig 10293 bp, 7 predicted proteins | sample 811231 | NCBI WGS metagenome assembly MDTE01 (sample SAMN05326651, study PRJNA326480) | marine metagenome | isolation source: seawater | place: Indian Ocean: Red Sea | collected 2010 | reverse complement strand
TACAGCAAAATGCAAGTTTCCATCTCCCATGTGGCCAAATGCAAAATTTGTATAGTTCCCAAACTTAGCCGCAAGATTTCTGTTTACTTGCTCCACATAATTTTCCATATCCGATATGCGAAGACTCACATCGTAAACATAGCAAGGTTCATAACGCATGGTCTGTTCTACGTCATCTCGAATAGCCCACATCTCGTTACGCTGGGCCTCACTTTGAGCCAAGACCGCGTCTTCGACCAATCCTGCCTCAAAGGCTTCTTCTAGCGCTGACTCAACGCGTGCCTTATCTTTTTCGGGATCACCTCCCATCGCTTCAATCAACACGTAATACGGGTAGTCTTGGTCCAGCGGAGGTCTCTGTTTGGCTGGCTCCGTCGTTACCAGTCGATAGTAGTTGTTCCACAGCACTTCGAAGGCTGACAGAGTACCGCCTAGCTTTCCGTCTAACTTTTTCAAAAGGACCGGGAGTTTATCGAATGCGTCAACAGCTACTAACATAGTTTCGTTGCTACGCGGTTGTTCTCGAAGGCGCAAAACCACACGGGTTACGATTCCTAAACTTCCCTCTGTTCCAATGAACAACTGCTTGAGATCGTAACCCGCGTTGTTCTTTATCATGTGATTCATGGATGAAACGATGGTTCCGTCTGCCAGTACCGCTTCAAGGCCCAAAACCATGTCCCTTGCCATACCATATCGAATGACACGGTTCCCGCCCGCATTAGTGGCGATATTCCCCCCAATCGTACAACTGCCTCGACCACCGACATCTAATGGATAAAACAAACCAGCATTCTCTGCGGCTTCCTGCACCGTTTGCAATATCGTCCCACTTTGAACGGTTATCGTTCGTTCAGTGGTATTGATCTCTTCAATTTGGTTCATACGTTCAAAAGACAAAGCAATATCATCCGGACTGGTAATCGCACTTTCGACCAAGCCCGTTAATCCTCCATGCGCTATCACACTTTGTTCTTTCTCATTGCAAAGACGAAGGATCTGACTTACCTCCTCGGTAGTCTGAGGCCGCACGATCGCCTTAGCTGCAATTGAATCGCTACGCCATATACCACTGGCTCGAGAGGACACGTCATCACCGGAAAGCACTCCACCCGTTCCTGTAATAGCTTCTAGTTCTTCAACGATACTCGACATAAATTTTTACCTCTCTACTCATTATTTTGGACGTACTGCGCTGACAATAAATTGGGGAAGACAAAATAAATACTCTCCGGTTGCTACTGCCTCTTCCACCACTTCAAGTAATTTTGAAGATTCCGATTTTGGAAGAGTACCGAACGTATCGCCGTAGCTTTGCATATTTCGCAATACTGCTAGTCCACCACCCGTTAAATCTGCTCTAGCTTTGATTTCAACTTTTACATCTGTAAATCCGGCCTTCTTTAACAAACCGGACAACTTCCGACCAATATTTGGTTCCCTAAAAGCGGGCCCCGCTGCTTCAAAAAACCGGAGTGTTTCCAACATACTCCATGGTTCAACCAGCACAAAGCCCCAATCACTATCAATGACCAGTATACGACCTTCTGGCTCCAATACTCGATATAGCTCAGTCAGCGTTCTTTCTACACTCGGGACATACTCCAAAACGTTTTTACAAACAACACGATCTACCGAAACATCTGTTAAGGGAATCGCGTCATCTCGCAATAGGTGAAAATCAACATTGTCGTAGGAAGCCGCTCGTCTATTTGCGTCTTCAACAAACTGTGCATTGATATCTACGCCAGTCACCGATCCCTTGTTACCGACAATATCGGCTACGCCCAGAGCCAGGAAGCCTGGTCCTGATCCGTAGTCCAAAACACGATCCCCTACGCCGAGTGCGAGAGATTGGAGCGTGCGCACATTCTCCTCCCGCCACTGAAACATAGCCTCGTATCTCTGAATCCGTTCTGGCTCGATTTTTCGCCAGTGTTCCGAATAAAATGTTTCTTTATCCATCCTGACCCTTCATAAGTTTTCCTATAACGCCATGATGCACCTATGCGTACTAGATTTGACAAAGAATATTACGACCATTTTTATCGGAATCCGTCTACGCAAGTAGCAAGCCGCCAGGAAGCGACCACCCAAGCCGATTTTATCCACGCCTACTTGCGCCATCTCAATCTACCTATCAACTCAATCATTGACGTTGGTTGCGGACTTGGTCACCACTTATCAAGACTCTCTGAAAAATTTACAGCCAGTTGCTCAGGCTTTGAAATTAGTGACTACCTATGCGCGGAATACGGCTGGTCAAAGGGTTCGGTTGTGGATATCGATTGTCCACCGGCCGATTTGGTTATCTGTTATGACGTCGTCGAATATTTACCCGATGTAGATGCCCACAAGGCGATAGAAACAATAGCTCGGATAACGCGAAGTGCGCTATTTCTGGGGCTTTGACCAAAGAAGATTGGTCCTTATGCGGTCAAGATCGAACCGATCCGGGGGTTTGCCTTCGCAGTAGCCATTGGTACCAAAAGCGTCTGCATCCACACTTTCTATGAGTGGGTGGTGGATTATTTCTAAAACAACCCACCGAAGCGGTTATATGGACGTTAGACCGCCCCGGAATGAGCAGCTAAGTTGTCTCTAGTGTGCTCCCCCAGCATGCGATGGTGGTGGCAACGGTACTGGGTTCGCTTCCTCCCCCATATAAATGACGCGCGTTAACCACGTGTAATCCGATTCTGCCGCCATAAGACCTATCAAAAACAATAAGGCTATCGGAGGAACTAAAATTGCTGTGATGAGGGTAATGCGCTCGTAACTTAGATGCATAAATATCGCCATGATGAAACCCGCTTTCACAAACATGAAAAAGAGTATCAGTGTCCAGCGAAGTACACCGCGGTCAAGAAAATCGGTGAAGTACGAGAACGCACTTACGACAAATAAGAGACCCCATACAAAATAGTACATCCACATGGGTGGCCCATGGTGTTCGCCCGCTGCATGCTGCACGTCCGTTGACATAACGACTCCGACTTACCAAAGATAGAAAAATGCAAAAATGAATACCCATACCAGGTCGACAAAGTGCCAGTACAGTCCAGTAATTTCGACTATTTCATAGCCCGTATGATCGTACTTACCCGCGCGAACCCGAAAAGCAATCACCAATAGGTATATAACGCCGGCAGACACGTGCAGCCCATGAAAACCAGTAACCATAAAAAATACTGATCCAAACTGAGGTGCTCCCATCGGGTTGGTCCATGGGCGAATACCTTCTTCGAAAATCAATTTCGACCACTCGAATGCCTGCATACCGACGAAACTTGCTCCAAAGATCGCTGTCACAAGCATCAACCAGAATACGGCCTTTTTGTTTCGTTTATAGCCCTGATTGACAGCCATCGCCATTGTCCCACTCGATGAGATCAGGATGAAGGTCATAATCGCTATTAATAGTAGAGGTACCGGTACACCAAAAGCTTCTAAAGCAAAAACCTCACTCGGATTCGGCCACGGTTCAACCGTGGTCATGCGTACCGTCATGTACGACACGAGAAAACAAGAGAAAATGAATGTATCCGAAAGCAAGAAGATCCACATCATCGCCTTGCCCCAGGGGACACCTTTAAAGGTAGTCACATCTGAAGACCAATCCTGGGTCAATGTGCGTGCCATACTTTGCTGGCTGTTAGTTACCTCTGACATTTAATTCATATACTCCAGCTAATTATTTTTGCGGTTCATCTTGCTGAATAAAATCCTTATCCGAACCAGGAACACTAAAATCATACGCCCAACGATGTACTGTAGGCAGTTTGTCCCCCCAATTCCCATGAACAGGCGGTGTTTGTGGCGTACACCATTCCAAACTCGTAGCGCCCCATGGATTTGGCCCCGATTCACGCCCTTTTTTGTAACTAACCACCAGATTGTAAATAAACAATAGTTGGGCGGCGCCTACTATTAGCGCAGCAATGGTAATGCCTTGATTCAAAAGCTCCGCTGATGCTGGATAGAAGTCCGATTGGCCATTTTCATAGTAACGACGCGGCACTCCTATGAAGCCCAAGTAATGCATTGGATAGTAGATTGCGTAGGTACCCAAGAATGTAATCCAAAAGTGCCATCTTCCTATCGTGTCATTCAGCATACGACCCGTTAGTTTTGGATACCAGTGGTAGATACCACCAAAGACGACAAGGATAGGAGCAACCCCCATCACCATATGGAAATGCGCCACAACGAAATACGTATCAGAGAGAGGAACGTCGATAATGACATTGCCGAGGAATAAACCAGTCAATCCCCCCACCACAAAGGTCAAAATAAAGGCCAAAGCAAACAGCATAGGGACAGTCAATTTGATATTCGCTTTCCACAAGGTCAGGGTCCAGTTATAGACCTTAATTGCCGTCGGCACCGCTATAATGAGCGTAGTCGTTGCAAAGAAAAATCCGAAGTATGGATGCATCCCTGCCACATACATGTGGTGCGCCCAAACAATGAAAGATAAGACCCCAATCGCTACGAGAGCCCATACCATCATGCGGTAACCAAAAATATTTTTCCGTGCATGAATCGATATAAGATCCGACACCACGCCAAATGCAGGAAGCGCAACAATGTAAACCTCAGGATGTCCAAAGAACCAAAATAGATGTTGAAATAACAATGGACTACCACCGTTATAGTCCAAGTGTTGTCCAAGAGAAATGATAGCTGGCATGAAAAAACTGGTACCAATCGCCTTATCTAGCATCATCATTATCGCGCTAACAAATAGTGCTGGAAAAGCAAGAAGACCCAAGATCGTTGCCATCATGATACCCCACACGGTGAGGGGCATGCGCATCAAGGTCATTCCACGAGTTCGAGCTTGAAGGATGGTGGTAATGTAATTCAGCCCGCCCATCGTAAACGCAACAATAAATATAGAGAGTGACCCAAGCATCGTCACAATCCCCCAATCCACACCTGGCGTCCCGGGAAGAATTGTCTGAGGTGGGTAAAGTGTCCAACCGGCTCCTGTAGGACCGCCTGGCACAAAATAACTGGCGAGCAACACAAGCACAGAAAGAAAATAAACGTGGTAGCTCAACATATTGACGAACGGAAATACCATGTCCCTCGCACCGAGCATTAACGGAATACAAAAATTCCCAAATGCACCTAGCAAGAATGCGGTAAGCAGATAGATCACCATGATCATGCCGTGCATGGTGATCGCTTGGTAATAAAATTCGGGCGTAATAAAGGCAACAAGACCCGGGAAGCCAATCTGTAAGCGCATCAAATCCGAGAGGACTAATGCCACCAAACCTACGGCCATCGCGGTTATTCCATATTGGACGGCAATGACCTTGTGATCCTGCGAAAACCAATACTTAGTCAACCAACTGTGAGGGTGATGCATGTGCATCCCCTCCTGATATGGGATTTCGGCTTGTGCCATACCTAATACCTCTATAGGTTCGTTACTTGGGCAAACATTTCAGCAGTGCTTGACCCTTCTAAATTACTGGGCTCATTTAACTCGATCGATGCGCTCGTCGCTCCCATGGTCTTCAAATAATCAATCAAATTATTCAAATCGTCATCCGAGAGCTGATACGGGATCATAACTGGTGCGAATCCCTCTTTGATTTTAGCAGCCGGGTTCACAATCGATTCGCGGATGTACGCATCATCGGCCAGCACATTGGTGCCATCGGTGAGCGTGCGTTGTGACCCATACAAACCCTTCCAAGTAGGGCCTATGACCTCTGCACCGTCCGTTGTATGACAAGCAAAACAACCATTGTCACTTGCAACTGTAAAACCCGGGTGGACTGGCCCGGCCAATGATTCAGCATAAGTGGTCTGTGCTTCAAGCCACTTTGCATAGTCTTCCTCACTATCTACATGAACCCAGCCACGCATTTGATAATGACTGCGTCCACATAGTTCGGCACACAGCACCTCGTAGGTACCTTCCAAAGTTGGCTCAAACCAAAAGTAAGTCACCATCCCCGGAACCACATCCATTTTGGCTCGAAACTCGGGAACAAAGAAATCGTGTAACACATCCTTAGAACGCAACAACATTTTCACGGGCTGATTGACCTGCAAATGAATCTCGTTGCTATTGATAATGATGTCATCCTGGCCGTTGGGATCGTCGTCATTAATACCAAACGGATTAGTGCCGTTGATATTTTCAATTTTTGCAGTACCTAACCGCCCATCGGCCCCAGGAAGTCGATAACTCCATTTCCACTGCTCAGCTAAAACCTCAGTTTCTAACGCTTCAGGAGGAACATTCACGTATTCGTCCCATACAATAAGTCCAGGGGTCAGCATAGCCACAACGCCAACAGTGGTAATAATCGTCAACCAACTTTCTAATTTTGAGTTTTCCGGCTCGTAATCCGCACGAGCGCCGTCTCTATACTTGTATTTCCAAACGGCATAGACCACGAAGAGGCCCACTGCAACGAATACAACACCACAAATCCAAAAAGTGATGAATACTGTAGTGTCGATGTTGCCCCAATTCGACGCAACCTGGCCAAACCACCAAGGACTTACGAAATTAAAAAGTACCGAAAGAACAACAACAATAAGCAAAACAATGGCCACTGCCATAGAACAAAAGCCTTTTTTCATAGCAGGCCGAAAGGCCCGCATTAATTCACCTAACAACGCACCACACACCCAAAGGCCGCTCGAGCGAACCATCGATGTGGCATAAATCCATGACTTAGCCCCACACGGAGACGCCAGTCTCTGTCTAGCCGATTGTGTAAATGAAACACCAAATAGACCCTCAAAAGACTCCATTTTGAAGGTCGCTCCCCTCTAACTTTCGAGTAAGTCGCAAACCCCACCGGCAGCGCGAATTTTGGCCTAAAGCACCTCTATCTTCAACCCAGCCAAGCGGATAGAACCGTCAAAATGTTGGAAAAAGTCCTTTTGCGATACTTTCCGGCGCCGCCAATGCGATGTGTCATTCTCTCCACCGTTATTTTGAGCTATGTTTCTTATGTTTTTGCGACTAAATCCGGCATGACCCTCAATCTAACCGACCAGCAACTCACTCAATTTCTCGATCTCGGGTATCTGATATTAAACTTGCAATCCGTTTCGGACGCACTACATGACGAACTCTTTGAAGAAGCTCAAGCACTGTATTCCATGCACGCACAAGCCAAAGATAAGCGTACTGGCCTTCACTTAATTGCAGATAACCTTACCGCTCGCAGTCGATTGCTCAGGGAAATCGTAGACGCTCCAGAAGTGGGCGGGGCACTAGGTGCCATTCTGGGCCAGAATTACTACCGATACAGTCACTCTTTTATCCATCAATCAAACGCATCGGACCAAACATTTCACAAAGATTCTACCTATCCGTGGGGCCTTCGGGCCGGACTACGATCTCATCGACCCAACTGGGCCATGATCTTTTACTACCCTCAAGAAACCACAGTGGAACTAGGCCCCACCTACATTGTCCCCGGTTCTCAATACTGGAACGTTAACCATGAATACGACGGCAATGTCTACGGAGAAGATCGACTCAACATCGATTCCCAACAGACACAAAATCCTGATGCTTATGATTTAAATCTTGCCCAAAGTGTCAAAACATTAGACGAAAGACTGGAAGCTTTTCCCGTTCTTGTGCCAAAGGGTGCGGTTCTTATCGTTCACTTTGATCTATTCCATCGGGGCTCCCGACAACAATCTGCGGGGCAGCGTTTCATGTATAAATTTTGGTATGTTCGAACCATGGAACCACGTCCTAGACCATTTAAATTAGCAAAAATAACCGATTCACGCCGTTTCTCAGCCGCAGCAAAGGTGGGCGAGTGGTTGACCCGCTCACCGAGTGCTGTGGCAACAAGTTCTGACCTCGAACCGTCCGATGAGGCTTCTCGATTGGATCGGGCTTTGAGACTCGGGAAAGACCCTCGACTGCTAGAGGAACTGCAATCCAACACTGAGGAAAAACGCCGGGCTGCCATGTATGGACTCTCGAATACTGGTACTTTTGCCTCCGACGCAGCTACTAAAGCACTAAACCATCCCCATTGGGGCGTGAGAAAATCCAGTGCCTTCGTTCTTGGGGAAATAGGGCTTTTTTCGAAAAAAGTCATCGATGCACTATCCCGCTGTGCCAATGACATCGACGAACGAACAGAGACTCGTTCGACAGCTATCACCTCAATAGGTCGAATCGGACGAAAAATGATCGCCGACGGGAGGCTTGAAACGTTGGACACACTTATTGATGCAATTGAAACCACAACGCCAGCGCCATTAGAAATCGAATCCCAACGGTCGATAGTACCAATGAGTCGAATACAGCAATCCTCCACTCTTGCTCTGCTCATGATCACCACGGAATCGATTGCAGAGCGGGTCAATACAGTCGTACTCAATAGACTAAGTGATATCGCCTCCAATATGGCCGCATCGAAACTCGACCGATATGCTCAAAGTACGGCTATTGAGTGTTGTCGCCGCCTGTCCCGTTTAGGCATCGAAAGCTCCATCGATATCTTGATACGACACACTGAACACTCGCGCTGGATGGCGGACTGAAATTTAGTTCTGCACACCAATTTCGTGCGAATCGAACGTCCAATTACGAACGAATGCTTTATGATGCGGTTCACATTTTGTAGTGAAGATAGTTATGCCTGGAATTATTCGCACTGTTTTAGTTTTTTCATGTCTTACAACAAGTCTTTTCGCATCTACCAATGAACTCGAAGAAATAATTGTCACGGCCGACGCATCGGTACTGAACAACCGAGCCAACATTGGGAGTAATACAGCTATCGATGAGGACACCATCGAACTGACACGGGCAAATCATGTTCACGAGGCGTTAGTTCGTGTGCCAGGTGTATGGGTGTCGCGCGGATCAGGGCACGAACACCTCACATCGATCCGGTCCGGAATTTTGGCTGGACCAGGTGCATGCGGAGCATTCTTGTTTCTAGAAAACGGTATACCCGTTCGACCTGCAGGATTTTGTAACGTGAATAATCTTTTTGAGGTGAATACGGAGCAAGCCAGTTCAATCGAAGTAATGCGCGGACCTGCCAGCGCTCTTTATGGAGGCAATGCATTACACGGTGTCATTAATTCTGTCTCTCTAAACCAATTCGATGGTCGTACCTTATCAGTCGAAGCAGGGCCACATGGTTACAGTCAAGTGCGAACAAGAATTGGTGGCGAATCCTTTCAACTAGCCGCCAATGGAACTCAGTCAGACGGATATCGTTCTAATACTGGTTACGGCCAACAGAAATTAAATGCAAGCTGGTCAACGAACAGCAGTAAATGGGACGCCGTACATGTTATTTCGTTAACCAATTTAAATCAGGAAACTGGCGGCTATGTAAAAGGATACAGAGCCTACGAGGATTCCGACTTACGCAAAACAAATCCAAACCCAGAAGCGTACCGGGATGCATGGTCATTTCGTGGGTCTAGTCACTGGCGACAAAATAGCGAAAACGGAGAATTGAATTTGACTCCGTACATTCGAAGATCTGGAATGGCTTTTTTCCAACACTTTTTGCCCGGACAACCGCTTGAACGAAACGAACAAACAAGTGCGGGATTAATCGCCAAAATCCTGCGCAGTAATGACAACTTAGAATGGGCGGCAGGTGTTCATATTGAATGGTTAGACGGCGCACTTTCTCAACGCCAGTCGCTGCCAACTTCGGGCTCAGCCTATCTCGTGGCAACCCGACCGATGGGTACTCATTACGACTTTGAACTAGATAGCTTCATGGCGGCCGTCTTCTATGATGCGACGATAAGTTTGAGTGATGCCGTTAATCTCATCGGTAGTGTGCGCTTGGAACGTTTGGGATACGATTACGATAACTTACACCTTAACGGCAATACGAAAGACGACGGTAGCAACTGTGGATTCGGGGGTTGTTTATATACGCGGCCTGCAGATCGGGATGATGACTTCACTGATGTTGCCGGTCGGATCGGCCTGAATTTTAATCTTTCCGAATCCACTACTGCCTATGTAGTCGGCGGAGTGGGTTTTCGACCACCTCAAGCAACTGAGCTATATCGTCTCCAAAGCGGACAATCTATAGCTAACTTGGATAGCGAGGAACTGAACTCTTTTGAGATAGGTATTAAAGGTGTGAGACAGAAAGTTTCCTACGACCTAGCTCTATACACAGAAAATACCGAGAACCTTATTTTTAGGGATTCTGAAGGATTTAACGTGAGCGCTGGTAAAACAAAGTCAAAGGGGGTCGAATTCGATGTCAAATGGAACCTCACAGAATCTCAAAAATTATCTAT
>MDTE01095210.1_pt1 | contig 10293 bp, 8 predicted proteins | sample 811231 | NCBI WGS metagenome assembly MDTE01 (sample SAMN05326651, study PRJNA326480) | marine metagenome | isolation source: seawater | place: Indian Ocean: Red Sea | collected 2010 | reverse complement strand
TGTTAGGCCTAAAGATAGGAAAGAATAAAATAACCAATTAAATAAAGAGGAATGATCTATATAAATCCAAGATGTTTGGGTATGATCTAGCATCTCGGAAATAGATGCTAATCCTAAAAAAACAAAACCGAAAGGTATAAATTTATTTTTACTTATATATTTGAATTTATTGATCGATCTAATACCCAGTAATATTGGGATAATTGCCGCTTGAAAATGGGCTAATAATAAAATTAAAAAAAACAAAATAAATTCTCTAATTTAATTCATCTTATTTTTAAATATAAAACCAAGTTGAGGTCATCTTAGTAGAGAAAGATACCATTGTCCGATAACTATAATCAATATTGTCAAAACAAAGGGGAAAGCGGGATATTTTGTCTGAAAATTTGCTGGTGGCCAAGGAGACCAAGATATTAATCTACCTTGAGGTTCATTTGAAATAAGTTTTTTTTTCGATTTTTTGGATGTTAAATTATCTGTTGCGAACCCTTTACTCATGATCTAAATAAATCTATCCTAACAAAGACTTACCAAAAAGGCGTTTATATTAGTCGGTTGAATTTCAATTGTTTTTTTACAGCTGAGCTCCCAAAATTTTTAAAAAATGCTTAGGCCAATAGTAAAAAAAAATAAAGTAAAGTAATAAAGAAAAATATTTCTATAATTTTCTATTTATAAAAATTTCAATATTTTTATTTTTCATTATCAATAAATTCTTATTTGTTATTTTCATGGGAAATTTAAAAACATTCTTCATAAAAATCTTTTCAATTAGATAAATTTGTTATCATTAAAAAAAAAACTTGAAAGAAAATAAAGATTTCAAAAATTTTATTGCTGCGACGAGCCAATTAGGTGAAGATTTCTTACTAACCCAAGGAGCAGGAGGTAATACCTCATTTAAAAGTGGTGAATATCTTTTTATTAAGGCTTCAGGACTAAAATTAAAAGACGCAGGAAGAAAAAATATATTTGTAAAAGTAAATTTTAAAAAAATTGTTGAAAATATTAATTTAAAAAAATCTAATCCAATGGACAATACATGGGATCTATCTAAAAAGCTAAAGCCCTCAATAGAAACAACTATGCATTCTATAATGCCCCAAAAGTATGTTTTTCACTTGCATTGCCTAAACACAATAAGCTTAGTTGTACAAAAAAACTTCAAGGAAGAATTAAATAAAAAATTTAAAAATCTGAATTTTTCTGTTATTGATTATGCAATGCCTGGAGAACCTTTAACAAAAACAATATTAGATAATTTTGAAAGATTTTCTCCAGATGTTTTATTTTTATCAAATCATGGTTTAGTTGTCGGATCAAATAATCTTCATGATGCCCTCATGAAAATAGATTATATCTCCAAAGTTATTAATAAAAACGAGTCTAAAAAGATTAATTTTAAATCGAATCAATTAATCAAATATTCTTCGAATAGTTTATACAGACCAATAAAAAGTAATGAAGCAAACATCATTGCTTATTCAAATGAGTTTATTAAATTTGCGACATCAGGAGTTCTTTTTCCTGATCAAGCTTTATTTTTAGGACCAAAAATATTTGTTGTGAAAAATAAAAATGATTTTAAGGAAATGCAAATTAAATTTAATTTAAATAAACCCTTGCCTATTTTAATAGTGCCTAATCAAGGAATTTTAGTCCCAAGAAATATTAGTAATGAAAGTGAAGAGTTAGTCCTTGCGCTCTCAATCATAATTTCTAAATTACCTAAAAAAGCTAAATTAAATTATCTTAATAAATATCAAGTTAATGAAATTGTGAATTCAAGTGCTGAAAAATATAGACTTTTAATCAATAATTCGAAGTAAATGCAACTTGTAATACCAATGTCTGGAATCGGCCAGAGATTTATAAAAGCTGGTTATAAAACTCCTAAGCCTCTTTTAGAGGTAGAAAAAAAACCAATAATTGAACATGTATGCAATATGTTTAAAGATGTAGAGTCTATAGTCTTTATTTGTAATAAAAATCATTTAGAGGATCCATCTATAAAAATGGCTCAGAAAATTCATAAAATTAATTCTAGGGCAAAAATCGTATCTATTGATCCACATAAAAGTGGACCTGTTTTTGCAGTTCTTAAAAGTCTCGACTTCTTGGATTTAAATTTACCTACCATAGTAAATTATTGTGATTTTAATTGCATTTGGGATTTTAAAAGATTTAAAGAACATGTTAAAGAGACAAATTGTGATGGTTGCGTTGTCACCTACACAGGATTTCATCCTCATATGTTGGATAATGTTAATTATGCATATATAAAGATTAATAATTTCCAAATAACTGATATTCAAGAAAAAAAACCTTTCACTCCAAATCCGATGAATGAAAATGCATCTTGTGGTATGTATTATTTTAAATCAGCGCAAATAATGAAAAAATATTTCTATAAAACAATTGAAGAGGATCTTAGTGTAAATAACGAGTTTTATGTCTCATTAAGTTTTAAACCAATGATTAAAGATAATTTAAAACTTAATAATTTTAATATAAAATATTTTATGCAATGGGGAACACCAATTGATTTTGAAGAATATAAGTGGTTTTCAGAATTGTTTAAGAAAAAGATAACAAATAAATCAAGAAATTTATTTTTTAACGGCACAGTATTAATTCCATGTGCGGGTATAGGAAAAAGATTTAGTGATGCAGGATATCTTATTCCCAAGCCTCTAGTAGATGTTTCCAATAAACCTATGTTATTGCAAGCAATAAATGATTTACCTATCTCTAAAAAACTCAAAATAATTTTGCGGAAAAATACTATCAAAAAAGATTTATTAACAAAAAATATTAATCAGGAATTTAGAAATGCAGATATCAAATTTATTGATTCTGAAACAGATGGCCAGGCTTCAACATGTCTTTTAGGGTTAGAAGAAAATGATTTAAATAAACCTTTGTTAATAAGTGCTTGTGATAATGGGCTTATATATGATCAATCCAAATTTTATGAACTTACAAATGATTCCTCTATTGATATTGTTGTTTGGGGTTGTAGAAATTATCCTGGTGCTAGAAAGAAGCCTCAAATGTATGGATGGATTCAAGAAGAAGAAAATTTAATTAAAAAAGTTTTCGTAAAAAAGCCATATAAAGATTTAGAAAAAGATCCAATAGTAACTGGCACTTTTTTCTTTAAAGAAGCCAAAATATTTAAAAGAATTGCTCAAGATATGATTAAAAATAACCAAAGAATCAATAATGAATTTTACGTGGATAGCTGCATTAATAATGCAATTGATTTAGGGCTAAAGGTTGTACTTTTAGAGGTTGATTTTTTTCTTTGCTGGGGAACACCTGACGACTTAAAAACATACCAATATTGGCAAAATTGCTTTGACGAATGGGACCAACATCCTTATAAAAAAAATATAGATATAGATTTTGAAAATAAATTAGAGAGATAATGTCTCTAAAAATTAAGAAAATTTTCAACAAAGAACTCAATAGATTTGTAGCAGTTGGAATTAGCAGTGTATTAATTGATGTAATTATTTACTTTGTTTTATTATATTTTGAAATCGGTATATCTTTTGCTAAAGCTTTATCATTCTTTGGAGGAACTATATATTCTTATTTTATAAATAAAAAATGGACTTTTAAAGCAATTGGCAGTAAAAAAGTATTTTTATTTTATATATCACTTTATGCGGTTTCTATGAAAATAAACATCACAGTAAATAATTTAATTTTAAATTTATTTATAAACAAAAATATTCTCTCAATTTTAATTTCTTTTGTAATATCTACATTATTTTCTGCTTCTTTAAATTTTCTTTTCTCAAAGTATTTTATTTTCAGAAAACGAATAAAGTAAAAAAATTATAATTTAATTTAATATAATTTATATAAATTACATTACCTTGAGTAAGGTAAGATGTATCTTAATTCCTTGATCTGATATATGAAAATTTCATTAATAATTCCATGTTATAACGAAGAAAAAAGTTTACCAACATTATTCAATAATCTACAAAATTTATTAAATAATAATGATGTCGAAATTATTATTATAGAAAATGGTTCAACTGATAAAAGCTTATCTGTAATAACTTCTTTTTATGAAAAAAATAAAAATTTTAAATTTGTTTCATTAAAAAAAAATAAAGGATATGGATACGGAATTCTTCAAGGGTTAAAAATTGCGAATAATGAATATTTGGCTTGGAGTCACGCAGATTTACAAACTAATCCAGATGATATTTTGGAAGGTATGAAGTTATTTGATAATTCTGAAAAAAAAATTTTTGTAAAAGGATTAAGATACGGTAGAAAAATTGAAGATAGGATATTTACAGTCCTAATGAGTATTTACGCTTCAATTAAATTAGGTTATTTATTTTGGGATATAAATGCAGTTCCCTCTATATTTCCAGTAACTTTTTATGAGGAATGGGAAGACCCACCTTTTGATTTCTCTTTGGAGCTTTATGCCTATTTCCAGGCAAAAAAAAGAGGTTATAAGATAAAACGTATACCCGTAAATTTCACTAAAAGATTACATGGTTTTTCAAAGTGGAACTTTAGTCTAACTTCGAAAATAAAATTCATTAAAAGATCATTCAAATTTATAGGAGAATTGTCAAAAAAATATAAATAGAAAAAATTTGATAATTTTAAGATATTTCATATAATAAACCTAAAGTTATAAATTAATAATTTTTGAGAAAATAATAAGAATGGAAATTATTTGCCACAGAAGAAATACTTTAAATCAACTTAATTCCACACCTTATAACTTTGGCGTTGAGGTTGATATCAGATCAAATGGTGAAAAATTGATAATACATCACGATCCTTTTAAAAAAGGTGTTGAGTTCTCAAAATGGATAAGTAAATATAATCATGGTACCTTAATTGTAAATATAAAAGAAGAAGGGCTCGAAGATAAGATTTTGTTTTATTTAAATAAATATCAAATAAAGTCCTTCTTCTTTTTAGATCAATCTTTACCATTTATTATAAAAATGTCTAATAATGGGTTCTCAAACTCTGCTGTAAGAGTTTCAAATTACGAATCTATAGAAACAGCTCTTAATTTCAAAAACAAAGTTAAATGGATATGGGTTGATATCTTTGAAAAATTTCCTTTAGATTTTGAGAATTATAATAATCTCAAATCTGCAAATTTTAAATTATGTTTAGTTTCTCCGGAATTGCATCAATCTAATACCCTAAGTATAGATAATTTAAAAAACTCTTTAAATAAACAAAAAATATTATTTGATGCAGTTTGTACAAAACTACCTGAAAAATGGATATAAATTTGATTTTTAAGAAATCTAATTACTATGCTTTAATAAGCAATTTATATAGCCTTCATAGAAATAGATTGTTTATTTTTGGTTTGCTTATTAAGATTTTTCTAATATTTTATTTAACTCCAAATATCAACAAAGATTTATTCTTCCCTTTTATAGAAAATACAATTAACAATTTTAGCATAGATCCATGGAGTGCTTACCTTATAAATAATGGTGATGTTGACTCTTTTCCTTATGGCATAATTATGCTCTTAACATATTTACCACTTAGTCTAATTGGTGAATTAATTGATAAATATTTATATGACTTCAATTCTTTTGAATTAGGTTTCAAATTAACCTCTTTAGTTTTTGATTATTTGTTACTTGTATTCTTATATTATTTAATTAATAAAAAATCTTTAAATTTGTTATTAGTGTCCTATTGGTTATCACCAATAGTTATATATACAAATTTTATTCATGGTCAGATAGATATTGTACCAATTTCATTTTTGATTTTTTCCGTCTTTTTTATAAGAATAAATCAATTCACACTTTCAGGTCTAGCAATGGGATTTGCTATTTCTAGCAAATTTAGTATGTTTATTGCCTTACCTTTTTTTATAATTTACATATACAAAACAAAAGGTTTTCAGGAAGAAATTATTAAATTTATTTTCTTTGTCTCGACAATTACTTTATCTCTAAATCTACCTTATTTAAATTCTGAGGGTTTCTCTCAAATGGTTTTAAAAACAGGAGAATTAGATAGACTTTACGCCTTATTTATAAACTATGGGTCAGAATATAGACTATTTATAATACCTGTTGTGTTTATTCTCTCTTTATATCTATTTTGGCGCCTGAACAGAATAACTCAAGATCTTTTTTTGGTATCAGTTGGAATAGGATTTTTATCTATTTTGATTTTTTTACCTCCTGCTCCTGGATGGACTTTGTGGGTAGTTCCTTTCCTAGTTTATTACATAATTACATCTAAAAAAGATTTCTTTTTAGTAAGTTTCATTTACAGTTTTGTGTATATTTTTAATAATATTTTTCAGGAGGGAGCTCTTAATAATTATTCTATTTTTTTTAATATTTCTGCATTACAACCATCTAGCTTTAGTAATAATATTGCCTTTACATTGCAGCAGACTTTAAGCCTGCTTTTAGCATTAAAAATGTATATTTATGGATTGAAAAGAAATAATTTTTATTCAATTTCTGGGAAATCTATTCTCATTGAAATTAAAGGGAACTACTCAGAAAAGATAAAATCTCTAACTTCTTCTTTAGAAAATCTTATCCGTAAAAAAGATATATATTTAAAATCTACCAATGCAATTATAGACTCAAATTTCTCTGGGAAAGATATTCATCCCTTAAATTCAAAAAATAATTATACAAAAAAAGATAATTCATTAAATAAAAGTTATGTTTACTATGCAAATTATGTTTCATATAATATTTCAAAAATAAATGAAGAATTACTTTATAATAAAAAAACTTATCAGTTTATATTAAATAACTCTAATATTGATTTAAGTTTATTAAGAAAAAAGACAGATCTCAAAATACAAATAAATAAAGTCTTGGATAGTAAAGAATCGAGAATATCTTTCGAAGAGATAAATAAAAACTCATTATTTTTTGATTTTAAATTATTCAATAAACAATCCGATAATCAAAATTCTCAGTATTCATTAATTACTTTTTTCCCAGTTGGATTTTTGCACAATAAATTATTTAATTTATTTATTTCGGTAGCTTCTTTAAAAGTGGATATTGAATTAGTAGATAAGCAAAGAATAGTAAAGATGTTAATTGAAGGATATCCCAATGAAGAAGATATTAACCAAATATCAAGAAGCTTAATTCCAGAAATAGAAGATTTGTCACTTAATAAAAATGGATGGGAGAAAGGATATTTAGGGATAATTCAAATAATCCTTATTGCAAACCTATCAACACTATTAAAAAATGAAGAATTCCTTAAATAGCCTATATGAAAAAAAATAATAATAAATCAAATATAGAAATTCCTAAGGCAGTCTTATTCGACACAGATAATACTTTGTATGATTATTCTATAGCAAACGCTTCGGCAGAAGAAGCAGTTTCTTTAAAGGCCAAAAACTTACTAGGTATAAATAAAAAAACTTTTTTTAAAATTTATAAAATTGCTAAATCTGAAATTAAATCTTCCATTCCTGATACTGCTAGCAGTCATAGCCGTCTTTTGTATTTTCAAAGAATGATTGAGATATTAGGTTATGATGCTCAACTATTATTAGCATTAGATTTTGAACAAACTTTTTGGCGTACCTTTCTTGCAAATGCCACATTATTTAAAGGAGTAAATGAAACGTTATTGTTTTTGAAGCAAAATAAAATACCAATTGCTGTGGTTACTGACCTTACTGCTCAAATTCAGCTTAGAAAGTTAACATATTTTGGATTAGAAAGTACCTTTGATGCAGTAGTTACTTCTGAAGAAGTAGGGAAAGATAAACCTGATAAAAGGAATTTTGTCCTTGCGCTACACAAATTAAACCTATCTTCTAATGAATACTTTTGGATGATAGGAGATAATCTAAAAGCTGACATATATGGAGCTAAACAATTAGGAGCTTCAACATTTCAAAAAGTTCACAGTTTTGTCAAAACCGGAAACTCAATAATTAAACCTGACTATATAATAAAGGATTATTTTGTTTTCCTAAAGTATATAAGAAGCCTATTTGAAAAAAAATAATTATTATCAAATTTTTCTAATTTATTATTTAAATTAAAAATTTATTTTAGCTTTTAAATTAAAGTTTTTAATTTTCTATAAAACAAAAATTCCAAATTTTTTAAAAAATTTAATTATTTTTATTAGGTAATAATAATTTATAATTTTTTGAACATTCATTATTGATTTCTACCCAATTTGTATTTTTTAAATATTCTAAAATTTCTATTGAATTACAATCCAATACAGCAAAATCTGCATTTCTAATAATTTTATCTAGCCAATTTTTACGCTCTTCGGAATTTAATGGGAAATAATGATGCAATTCAACACTTGATCTGTCCATAAATGGAGGCAATAGCGTTTTCTCTGTTAAGAAATAACCATATTTTTTTATCTCTAAGGGAATTTGTTTATTTAATAAAGATAATTCACTAATGTTTCCATAAGGATTAATTTGACTATGATATTTTATTTGCTTAATGGATAAATTAAAAGCCATTAAAATTGCTATTGAATATATAAATATTAAAGTGAAGCTTATAAATTTACTTTCTAAAAAGGATTTATTTTGGTGATAAATATTTGCAGTTTGAGCAATAATAATAAAATAAAATATAGGGATTAATAAACAATAGGTAGCCCATGTTTGTCCAATGACACTATTTTGAAGATGATTTTGATCGCCATAAATTATTTGATTAGCATAAAGTCTCAAAAATAAGAAAATGAAACCATAAATAAATAAAATTAAATTTTTAACTTTCTGTATGTTTCTAGTAAATAGAACTATTAATAATGAAGTTATGATCCACAATATAAATCCTTTCTCAGGCAAAATTATTAAATCAAGCATTTGTCCTAATTTAGGAAATGAAAGGATATTTTTTGGAACTTCTGACCAAACACTATTACTTGAATTAATATTCTTAAAATAAAATAAAGTAGAAATTGAAAAGGTACTCAAAGTAAAGAAGAAAATAATAGGATAAAATATTTTCCTCGAAACATATTGAATTTTGTAATTTAGTAAGTAAATAATTAATGGCAATAAACCTATTGTCCATATTATGTATTCTTCTTTGGTGAGAATAAAAAGTGCTATTGATAAGTAAAGAATTCTCTTATATTTTTTTTTAGCTGAATAGAGTATCAACAAGATTAATGGAACAGCTAAATAATCAATCTGATAATGATAAGGCGTTAAAATTCCATTTGAAGAAAAAATAAATAAGAAGAAAATTGATGAGAAAAAAAAGGATAAAATATTAGATAATTTATATTCAATAGAAATAAAAAAAATAAAAATGCTGCTCAACAAATATAGAAATATATTCAAATACCCCAATACTGAAGGATTCTTAAATAAACCTATAAGAGGAGCAATCAATATTAATGTAAATGAAGAATGAGCACCTAAATAATTTTCAAATATTGGACCCTCATAAAACCCCTTAAATTCAGAAAGATTTCGCAAAACAGAGTATATATTAAATCCATCGCTTGTATAAAATAAGTTTTCAAAAAGCCAGTAGAATACTACACATGAGAACAAAAAAATAAATATATTTGCAAATGAGAAAAAAATTATCGCCCTAGTTTCGAAATTATTTTTACCCTTTAGAAATGTACTATTCAAAATTTAAAAATTTAATTATCTCAATATTTACAATTATTTCACTTGAAATCAAATAATATCTGAGAACTTTTAAAAGTGTAACTTTCTAAAAGTATAAAATATCAGTAAAGAATGATTTTAGTTAATTTACATATCGATCTTTTCTAATGAAGAAAATTTTATTATGTTTTTCATTATTAAGATTTTTCATTAGTATTTTTGATTGTCTTTCTAATGCTTAAAAAAAGTTTGACATTCAACATAATTGGTTGCATTAACAGCAGTAGATAAAGCAAGAGCAGATATAAGTGAAATTAAAAATCTCTTAACTAAAAAGTAGTTAATTGCCCCTTATATTAATTTCACTTTTAATTTGAATTCAATCCCCCAGTATTTTTTAACAAATCCCCCAGTAAATCCCCCAGTAAATAATATTTCCTATCTGATTATTTTTGGAGGATTATGACAAGGCTAAGATTCCTATATTTTGTAAATTCTGCCTTATATCTACTATTAAAATAATTTTGAAAGCTTATGAAGGCATATGAAATAATATGACGGCTTTCTTAAAACGGAGGGGGTGGGATTCGAACCCACGGTGCCCTTGCAGACACGCTAGTTTTCAAGACTAGAGCCTTAAACCACTCGACCACCCCTCCAACGGG
>MDTE01048625.1_pt1 | contig 10293 bp, 8 predicted proteins | sample 811231 | NCBI WGS metagenome assembly MDTE01 (sample SAMN05326651, study PRJNA326480) | marine metagenome | isolation source: seawater | place: Indian Ocean: Red Sea | collected 2010 | reverse complement strand
CGACGGATGACACCCGCTGCGCACGTACCAGCACCACACGAAACGGGGAGATGACCCAACATGATCAGGTTGTTCACAAGCGCCTTTGTCGCCGCCTTTCTGCTGAACGCACCCGCGCTCGCGCTGACCGAAGAAGAACGCGCAGCTCGTCGCTCTGAAATACAGGGGATGTCGCCGGACGAGCGCCGGGCGGCGCGAGACGCCCGTCGTGCGGAGCTGGAGGCGATGTCGCCCGAAGAGCGTTCCGCCACGCGGGATGACAGGCGAGCACAGGCGCGGGAGCGCATCGCCAACATGAGCGACGAGGAGCGCGCGGCACTTCGCGAACGGCGCGCGCAGCGCGGCGCGAAAGGCAGGGGCGAGCGCCGCCGCGGTGTGGACGGTCAGCGACGTCGGCCATCCGGCGGCCAGGGCCGAGGACGCGCCCGCTGACTCCGAACCCCCGGGGGCGTCGCGGCTCAGACGTGCGCGACGTCCCATTTCATTCACAACTCCGTCTATCCAAGGTTTATCGCGCGGCCAGCGGAACGGTTCCCGTCACGTCGTCGATGACCAACTCCACGATGTCGTCATCGCTGAGACCCGCGCAGGACGTCAGCACTTCGCTCAGATGTTCGCCGAGCAGCGGTGCACGAACGTTCGGCGCGGGTGGCGCGTTGCGGAATCGATAGGGCTGGTTCGGATAATGCTTCGGGCCGAGTCCCGGGCGGTCCTGCAGCAGGAAGCCATTGCGCGCCGCGAGGTGCTCGTCCTCCAGCAGTTCGGTACCGCGCATGACAGCGCCCGCCGCCACGCCTACCGACTGCAGTGCCGCCTGGGCCTCGAGATGATTCTGCCCCGCAATCCACGCCCCGATGAACGCGTCGATCGCATCCGCGTTGGCATGCCGTGCGGCCGCATCCGGATACCGTTCGGCAAGCTCCTCCTGCCCGATGGCTCCGGCGAGGGCACGCCATGCAGCATCGCTCTTGACCGTGATGCCAAGCCACGCTTCGTCCCTGCAGGGATAAATCCCCTGGGGCGCGTAGTGGAGATGTCGGTTGCCGATGCGCCCGGGGTCGACACCCGCGAGCGAGTAGCCTGTCATCGAGTCGCCCACGTACAGGTTGCACGCCTCCATCTGACTGAGATTGATGTGCTGCCCTTGGCCCGTCCGGTCCCGGTGGGCCAGCGCCGCAAAGAGCGCGTTGGCGCCCATTACTCCGGCGAACAGGTCTCCGCCCGTCATGCCGGTGAAGATCGGATCGTCGTCCGCATACCCCGTGAGATGGGACACGCCGCACATCTGCTCGGTCGACATCCCGAACGCGACGTAGTCGCGCCAGGAGGTGTCTGCTCCAAACCCGGACAGCGACAGCATCACGAGTTTCGGGTTGATGGCCCGAAGCGTGTCGTAGTCGAGACCAAACTTGCCCATCACGCGGGGCGTGTAGTTTTCGATGAGGACGTCTGCCTCGCGCACCATCGTCTTTACCGCCTCGGCTCCGCGCGGGTCATTCAGATTCAGCGTGACGTCGCGTTTACCGCGATTGACCCAGTTGAAGTAGGGCGAGCCTTCGTAGCTCGGCAGGTCGCCGTCACCACCCGTCCCCGCCCCGCGCCAACCGTCGATCCGCTGCAGGGACTCGACCTTCACGACATCCGCGCCCGCATCCGCGCAAATCTGCGCCGCAACCGGTCCCGCGAAGAACATGGACAGATCCAGGACACGCAACCCCGCAAGCGGCAGGTCGTGGACCTGCGATGAAGCGGCAGGCAGTTCGGCCGCGGGTTCTGCCAGTACCTCCTCGGTATGTTCGCCCAGCATCGGCGGTCGAAACGGCGCGGCGGCCGTCGCCGTCGACTTGAAGGGAATCCCCGGCACCGACACCTCACCGGCCACCGGATGCTCGAGGTCCGCGAAGAAGCCCCGCTCGACGTGCGGCGGGAAGGCGTAGAGGCCGGCCAGATCCGGCACGAGTCCGAAGGGGACCCGGTGTGCCTCTGCTTCGTGAAACAACTGCTCGGCCGTTCGGCCCGCCAGCGCCGCGCGGAAAATCTCACGAATCTCCTCCAGACGTTCGTCAGGCTCGGTCCAGGAAATGCCCGCGTACTTCGGGTCCTCGGCAATATCCGCCCGACCCAGAAAATCACATAACATGCGCCATTGCGGACCCGTTAGCGCGTTGAGTCCAATGTAGCCGTCTTCCGTGCCGAGAATGTAGGCCGCTCCCGCACCCGAGCCGATGCTCGAGTAACGGCCCGGCAGAATGCCCCGATACTCGTACAACAACGTCGGCAACTGAGCGCCGGCAAGCACGGCTTCCTGCGCCGAAACGTCAACGTGTTCGCCGTGCCCGTGGCGCGCGCGGCCAAGGACGGCGAGTTGCGTCGCAACCGCGGCAAACGCACCCGTCAGGGTCTCGGTGATCTGCCCGCCCGCCTGGAGCGGTTCACGCTCCGGTACGCCGCACAGGTGGGCCCAACCGCCAACCGCACAATTCACAAGGTGCGAACTGTCCCACTCCGAGTTCGGGCCAAAGGAGCCGAACCCGCTGACGGAGGTGTACACCACACGCGGATTCCAGGAACTGACGGTGTCGTACCCGATTCCGCGGGCTTCAAGCGACTCCGCGCTGCCGTCCGCGACAACGACGTCATACCTGCGGACAAGACGCGCCAACACTTCGTGATTCGATGGATCGTCGACGTCCAGCACGATGCCGCGCTTGCTCGTGTTGAGAAAGAAGAACCCGGCGCTCTTTTCGGCGTCCGGCGTCCCGTCCGGGAACGGACCCTCGGCCCGCGTGGGGTCGCCGCCTGGCGGCTCCACCTTCACGACGTCAGCCCCGAGATCTCCGAGCAGCTTGGCGCAGAACGGTCCCGCGATGCCGCGGGAGATGTCGAGTACCCGCAGCCCAACGAGCGGCCCCTTGGCATGATCTGGTTCCATCATGTTCCCCCTGTCGAACGAGGCACGAGATTACCACCCCACACCAGACGGTGACCCGGGCAGGCCATCAGTTTTGATTGGCGCGCTCGAGCTGCGCGCGGTACCGCCGGGCTGCCGCCTCGTCGCCCGATTTCTGCGCAATGTCCAGCCCGGCCTGCAGCAACTGCGGGTCGGGAATCGTCTCGACGGCACGATCGATGACAGCGAGGGCTTCCGGCGCACGGCCGAGCGACGAGAGTGCAACCGCATGGACATAGGCATACGAAGCTTCTCCCGGTGCAAACCGCGCCGCTGCCCCGAGCGGCGCAAGCGCCGCCTCCGGACGGCCTGCCCTGACGAGCCACAGCCCGTACGCAAGCTGAACCTGTGGCGAATCGACCGCAATAGGAAGCGCCCGTTCGAGCAGGGGACCACCCTCTGCGTCCCTTCCCGTCGCACGATAGAGGTCGGCAAGATTGACCATCGCCGGGACCCACACCGGATTCAGTTCGAGTGCTTCAATGAGGGCCGCGATCGCACGGTCGCGCTCACCCCGGGCGAGATGCAGGATCGCCAGATTCGTCTGCCCCTCCGCCCGATCGGCGTGCAACCGCTGGGTCTGCTCGTATTCGCCAACCACCGCGTCCAGACGCGCCTTTTCCTTCCCCGCAACGCCGTCCAGCATCGGCAGCAGCAGCCGCGCGGCCTCAACCCGGACGGCGAGGAGCGGGTCATCCAGCATCGATCCCGCGAGGTACCAGCGCTGGGCCGAAGAGAACCCTGCGGCGCCCCGCAACGCACCAATGCGAACGAGCGGGTGCGGGTCCTGCAGGGCTTCGCGCAGAATCCCGAGCCTGGCGGAGCCGCCGAGTGCGGCGAGTGACGCGAGCGCCGTGCCGCGCACGATGGGCGGCATGCCCGTACCCCGGGTCAACGCAAACACCTCCGACGCGGCACCACGTTTGCCCCGACGCGAGGCGTCGAACACTTCGCCCCAGTGTCGCGGTCGACCGGCTTTTCGCTCTGCCAGGATATCGATCGCCCAGTCCACAGGCTTGTCCGCATGGCATCCGGAACACGCATTGGGCACGCCGAGCGCGCGGGTCAGATCGGGGCGCGGGATGCCAAACCGATGATCCCTGCGCGCATCGATCTGCATGTACGTCCGCGCCGGCATGTGGCATGACACGCAGCGCGCTCCCTCCGTCTTGTCATCATGGAAATGGTGGTCCGGAGAGGCGTAGCGCCCCGCCGCCTGCGGGTAGCGCGTGTCTGCGGTCTCGCTGTGACAAGCAGTACATGTGGCGTCACCCGGCCGCTTCAGGTTCGCCGAGTGCGGCGCGTGACAATCGGTACAGGTAACCCCGGCCGCGTGCATGCGGCTCTGCAGGAACGAGCCATAGACGTACACCTCGTCGTGAATCTGGCCGTCCGCGAAGTACAGCCCTTCATCGAGCAGCGACGGCAGGTAGTGGTCGAAGAGGTCCGCACCGGGCCGATACCCTTCTGCAAGCTGCTCGCGCCGGCTGTGGCAGGTCGCACACACCTCGAGCGTTGGCTCACGCACGATCTCGCTCGTGTACGGAGACCTGGCATGTGCCGCCCCCGGACCGTGGCACGCCTCGCAGCCCACACTGACCTCCGCGAACGACGTGTCGTACGCACGGCGCACCGGGTCGTAGCCCTTGGTCACCGCGGTTGAATGGCAGTCGGCGCACATGAAGTTCCAGGTCTGCGCGGGCCCCGACCAATGCAGCACGTCGTCATCCGAGGCAACGTCGGGCGTCAGGTCGAACCAGCGTTGCCCGCCCTCGCCGGCGGACCGGCTGTCCCACGCAAGTGCGTGGCCCTGGAGTCGCCCGTTCCCCGCGTCCACGAGAAACTGCTGCAGCGGCGACACACCAAAGACGTAGCGCACCGGGAACTCGCCACCGTCGGAGTGAATGACCGCTTCATCCCCTGCACCGGACAAGCTCGCGGGGCGCCCGGCAATCGTTGGCGTTGCCGCCGACGGGTCAACCTGAACGGATGCTTGCGAGGCAGGCTGCATCGCCAGTTGGTGGTGTGAACCCCGCCACTCGAGAAAAGGCACCGGGTGACACACGCCGCACGCGGCTGAACCGGCATAGGCCTCGGGTGTCTCTTCGGCCGCCCAGGCCGGCAGCGTCAGGACAAGCGCACACGCAGCCGCAACGAACGCCGCGCGTTTCACGGACCGACTGTCCTAGTGAAAGACCGAGTGGTCTTCCGTGCGATGGGTCGTGGCATCGACCCCGAGATCGTTGACGACCGCCGTCAGCACCTCGCTGATACACGCCGCACAGGAGCCTTCCCGAATGAGGTCTTCGAAGAGGTACCCGAGAATGTCATAGAAGGTGTACGTTCCTTCGCTCATCTCGTCGGCGCGCATGAGCACGTCCTTCAGCGTTTGCACGGCGGCTTCGCAACGGACGTCGTCCCGGAGTTTCTGCTCTTCTGGTTCATCCATGGGTCTCTCCGGAACTGCGGCGGTGAGGCGCCATTCTTTCACGGCAGCCCGGGCAACGCCATGAAATCAGGGGCCCGGGCGACGTTCGGCACGGCGCCGGCGTCGCCTGCTTGCGGACGGCCCGGTCAGCTCACCTTCACCATCGTCTTGCCGAAGTTTGCGCCGCCCAGCATGCCGATGAAGCTCGGCACACAGGACTCGATCCCCTCCGTCACGCTCTCCCGGTAGTTGAGGCGGCCGGCCTTGATCCAGTCGGACATCTCCCGCAGCGCGTTCTCAGCATCGGGATGCTTTGCCGAGAGTTGGGAGAATGCAAAGAAAGCAAACCCGGACTCGCTCCCGTCCTTGCCGAGCACCGGCAAGCCTTCCTGACGCAGGCGCTGCAGCGGCGTCGGACGGCGTTCTTCCTCGGTCAGGTTGTAATGGGCGATGAATCCGCAGATTGGCACGCGCGCGCCTTCGTTCAGGAGCGGAATCACGGCTTCGAGCACGTCGCCGCCCACGTTCTCGAAATAGATGTCGACACCGTCCGGCGCGGCCGCGGCGAGGTCCGCATGAAGATTGCCCGCCTTGTAGTCGACGCACGCATCAAACCCGACTTCGTCGACGCACCAGGCACACTTCTCAGGGCCACCCGCAATGCCAATTGCGCGCGCGCCCCTGATCTTCGCAAGTTGACCAACCACCTGCCCCACGGCGCCGCTTGCCGCGCTGACGACCACCGTATCGCCCTCGCGGACCCTGGCCTGGTTGAGCAGCCCTTCGTACGCGGTATACCCGGTCATCCCGAGAATCCCGAGCGCGGTGGATGCGGGCCCGAGCGACCCGTCCCACTTCTCGAGCGGCATGCCGGGGTTGTTCCACTGCACGTCGTCCGCGCGCGCAATGCTGTACTCCTGCCAGCCGTAGTAGCCGACGACGAGGTCACCTTCAGACCAGCCGTCACACCGGCTGGACACCACCTCCGAGACGGTGCCCCCGATGACGGTGGCCCCGAGGTTCTCCGCCTGGGCCATGAACCCCGACCGCATGTAGGGGTCGAGAGTCAGCCAGCGCGTCCTAAGGAGCATCTCGCCCTCGCCTGGTTCGGGGACCGGCTCCGAGACCAGTTCGAAGTCATCAGGTTCCGGCGTCCCGTTCGGGACCCGGACCATCACCACCTTGCGGTTCGTGATGTCATTCATTGGGTTTGCTCCTCAGTCAGCAAAACAGTCGAGGCCCACGTCCTCGAGCCAGGCACGCACCGTTTCATGTTCTTCGTCGTTCAGCACATGTTCGATCCGGTGCATGATCATCTGGCGCGACTGTTCCGGATACGGCCGCGACAGGTAACTGACCTCTTCACCATAGATCGGCGCATGGAAGGCCTTCGCACCTGCCTCCTGCGCGGCCCGGTTCGCGAGCACGTAGGGCTGATAGGTCGTCCGCATCTCCATGAGCACGAACGAGGCAAACGGCGTCAGCTCCGGCAATGCCGCGAGTTCACCGTCGCCGTCCCAGTCGAACGCCGACTCGCACCAGTCGACCACCCCCGGGTAGTTGGCCGTCACGCGCTTCGGGTCGGGGTCGTTGTTGGTGTGGGCCAGCAGACCGCCGAGCAGGATGCAGTCGAGCGCGGTCGGTCGGTCACCGAGCATGAAGGGTGTCTGCTGCAACTGCGCCTCCATCGCTTCGAGAATACGCACGTACTCTTCCTCACACGCGCGCTGCTGCACTTCGGACTCGGTGCCTGTGGCGCGACAGGCGCGCGGCCCCCAATTCCTGACGCGGGCCGCAGCCTCCGCATTACCCAGCGACATGATCTCCGACGCATACACCGCACTTTCCTCGTAGTGCCATCGGTAGTGGACCATCGTGCGCGCGATCCACTCATCGAAGTACTCCTCGAGCACCTGCACGGCGATCCCAAGCGGCCCCTCCGGAAACAGACGTCGATGGGGGAAGCGCTCATCCAGAAGATGCATGAGCGGCGTCGTGTCGCCGTTCATCCAGTTCTCGGGCGTCTGCAGCACCGGCACCTGGTGCGTCCCGGACCGATGTTCGATGTCCTGCGGATTGTTCTCGGCCTTGTTCCGGAACTCGAACGGGGCACCGTAGAAGCGCAGCGCCGATTCGAGTTTGCGGGTGAAGTAGCTGAGCTCACCGCCGTAGAGAATGTAGTTGGACGCGATCGCCATGGCCCTCTCACGCTGATCTGGAGGCGCGATTGTCGGCGGGATGGGTGGACGCGCGCAAGGTCGGACCAACTGCCCTCGCGCGTGTCCTGCGCTAAGCTCGGCACGTACTCCGATCCGCCAGGCGACAGATGTCTGATGCATCTCCACTCTCGGACGAGCAGGTCCTTCAGTTCCACGATCAGGGCTGCCTGATTCTGCCGGGCTTCTTCAGCCCCGAGGAAGTCGGGCCCATGGACGCGCTCATCGAAGACTGTCTCACCCGTTGGGACGAGATGCGGGGCGGCGAATCCATCGAGTACCGGCAGCGCTTCGACGTGCATCTGAAGGCACTGCCTGTCACCCGTGACCCGGCGTTTCGAGCACTCTTCGACCTGCCGGACATGACGCATGCGACAACTCAGCTCCTCGGCGAAGACCATCGTCGACTGTACGGCTTTGCATTCGGGACACCCCGCGACGGCGGCCAGGGCTGGCACAAGGATTCGAGCGATGCCGCGCCCGGTGCATTCACCCTGAATCGCCTCGTGTACACCCGTGACTACGCGCCGGAGCAGGGCAAGCTGTACATCCTGCCGGGCTCACATCGCTACTTCGGATTCCAGAGCGACGGCCCGAACCACGCGGACTTCCCCGGGCAACTCGCCGTGACACCAACCGCCGGGATGGTGGCCTTCGTCTCCTCGCACTGCGCGCACCGGGTTGGCCTGAACGCGACTGACGACGTTCGGGTTGTGTTGAACAGTCGAGTCAATCCGGCAGGCGTGCCCGACACTCTGTGTGATCTTCCGATCTTCCGCTCGGGACGGTGGCGGCATTCGACTCAGACGTTTCTCGGCTGACCCCCACTCACCGTGCGTGCGCGGCGTCGCCTGCCTGCCCGCCGCGTCACCGTCCCGGCTCCGGCAGTCCCGCACGGTCGAGCCAGGTCAACAGACAGACGAAGGGGAACACGTCTGTCAGACTCAGCCCGGTCTTTACGAATCGCGTCACTCCATGCCGACCAACAATCCCTCTCAGATCGACGTTTCCCGAATGTCCCGCGCAGTCGTGCCCGTACTCGAGGCCTGCTCACAGGCCTCGGAAGATGCACGGCGGGTTGAGCCCGAGGCGATGGCCGCAATTCAGGCGGCTGGCCTCTCCCGCCTGCTGACGCCGGAACGGTTTGGCGGGTCTGAAGCACCCGTCAGTACACACGTCCGGTCATGCACCGAACTGGCCCGAGGCTGTGCCGCGGCGAGTTGGGTACACATGGTCTGCGGTGCCCACACGTTCGTTGTGGGCCGGTACCCGGAAGCCTGTCAGGAGGAAGTGTTCGGCCCGACACCGGACGTGCTGATCCCCGGTGCGTTGGCGCCCCAGGGGCGAGCAAAGCGGGTAGCAGAAGGCTGGGAGCTGAACGGCCGCTGGCAGTTCGGAAGCGGCGTCGATCACGGGCCGTGGGTCGTGCTGGGCGCGCAGACAATTGATGTTGAGGAACACGGCGTCCCCGCGATTCATCTTGTCATCCCACGCGCTGACATCACGATCGACGACACGTGGCATACCCTCGGAATGCGCGGCACAGGCTCCAGGGACATTGTCACTGAAGCCGTGTTTGTCCCGGAGCACCGGGTCATGCCGACCCGGGAGCTGTTCCGTGGAGACTTCGAAGGGCACGCAGGCCCCCTCTACCGACTGCCTGTGATGGGCGCGCTCGCGTCCATGCTGGCTGGCAACGTCGTGGGAATCGCCCAGCGCGGGCTTGACGGGTTTGTTGGGGCGACGCGCGTTCGCGAGGAGGTCTACACCGGTACCGCCAAGGCCCAAAAGGCCTCGATCCAGATGCGGATTGCGGAGTCACTGGGTGAAGTCGAGCTTGCGCAATCACTCGTGGACAAGAACTGCGAACTGCTGGACGCAGCCATGCACGCGCGCCGACCGCCCCCCATCGACAGGGAAACGATCGCCGCCCTCCGGTGGAATGCAGCCTACGCCGCCGAACTCTGCCGCCGCTCGACCGAGCGCGTGTACGCCGCCGCAGGCGCGGGCGCGACGCACAACCGCAACGCGCTGCAGCGCTGGTTCAGAGACATCAACACAGCGTGCCATCACGCGATTGTCGACTTTGACGGAATGCTCGAGGCCCGGGGACGCATGGCCCTGGGACTCTCGCCCGGGGCGCCGCTCTAGTGACGCGGGAGCCTGCACACTCCAGCATTCGTGTCAGGCCTGAATTGTCCGGAATGATGGGCACGAGCCAAGGGGACTGACGCGCGTCCACCGGAGTCTCAGGGTACCTATGGCACGTCCGATTGATACGGCTCAGTTAGGCCAGTGAATGTACTCGTCACCCTCGACGTAAGGTTGCCCACCGTGTTTGTCGACCAACTGGGGTGACGACATCACCGAGGGCCACAACGGTTCTGCCTGCTCGGCGTTATGTGCGGCAAGCGGCGCCTCCAGTTCGGCCACCTTGGCCGGTCGCGTCGCCGCCAGGTTGGTCTGCTCGGTTGGATCTGCGGCAAGGTCGAACAGCCAGCGCTCGTCAGGCAAGTCAGCCCGGATGAGCTTCCAACCCCGGTGCAGGACCGTCTGGTGCCCGCCCTCCCTCCAGAACAGAGTCTCGTGCGGAACACCGTCAGCAGTGCCGTTGATGAACGGGATCAGATCTACCCCGTCGAGCGTGCGGTCGTTCGGGACTTCCGCACCTGCGGCAGCGGCGATCGTATGGAAAAGGT
>MDTE01140366.1_pt1 | contig 10294 bp, 12 predicted proteins | sample 811231 | NCBI WGS metagenome assembly MDTE01 (sample SAMN05326651, study PRJNA326480) | marine metagenome | isolation source: seawater | place: Indian Ocean: Red Sea | collected 2010 | reverse complement strand
TTTGCTTCTTTTGTCTTTTTTTCATTATTTTCATTTATTTGACTCATCTTCGTAGTCAAATTTTCCAAGTTTTTTTTATTAGCAATTATTGCTTTTTGCTTTGGGATAAGAAAATTTTTAGCGTAGCCATCTCTTACAGAAACGACCTCTCCAGCCTTTCCTAGTTTATTTAATGTTTCGAGAAGTATTAATTGCATCTTATCTTCCAGTGTATGGCAAAAGAGCTAAATATCTTGCTCTCTTTATGGCATTAGATAAGTCTTTTTGCTTTTTAATTGAAATATAACTAATTCTTCTTGGAGTAATTTTACCTTTTTCAGACATGAATTTTCTTAGTGAAGCAATATCTTTATAATCAAATTTCATTTCAATTTTTTTTAAGTTTTTTTCCATAAAATTATTCCTTATCCTTTAGCATAACTGTTGGTGTGTCACAAAATGACTTTACTTTAATTGAGAGATATCTAATGACATTTTCATTAAGATTTAATTTTGCATTTAAATTATCAATATTCTCATTGGGTATCTCAATGTTCATAAATTCATAAAATGCTTTTTTGTTCTCTTTAATGGGATAAGCAAGGTTCCTTAGTCCCCAACTTTCTTTATAAATTACGCTACCGTTCAGTTCACCAAGAATATCCTCATGATTTTTGAGCTCCAATGCTAGATCTGAAGTGCTAAGATCCTGTTTGAGTAAAATTACATGTTCAATTAGTGCCATAAAAATATTGTAAATGTTATCAAAAGTGGAATAAATATTCTATAATCCGACTTTAGGCAAGCATTCTTTGTAATAAATGAAAACAGCAGTAATTTTTCCAGGTCAGGGCTCACAATATGTAGGCATGGGTCATGATTTCTACAAAAAGTACTATTCATCAAAAGAAATTTATGAAGAATTGGACCAGTTACTTGAGAGAAATATCACTGATTTAATTTTTTCAGGCAATGAAGCTGAGCTTTCTAAAACAGAAAATTCTCAGCCTGCAATAATGGCAACAAGCGTAGCAATATTAAAAGCTTTGTATTCTGAAAATTTATTATCATCAAATTCTTTTGAAGCTGTAGCAGGTCATTCTTTGGGGGAATATACTTCGTTAGTAGCCAATGAAAGTATTGGGTTTAAGGAGTCTGTAAAATTATTAAAAGCAAGATCAAAAGCAATGCAAGAAAGTATGCCTTTAGGTACAGGTGGCATGATTGCCTTAATTGGATGTCAAAAAGAAATAATCAAAGAAGTAATAAAATCTAGTTCTAAATATGGAAAAATTTATGAAGCAAACGACAATGCAATCGGACAGGTGGTGCTCAGCGGAGAAATAAAAGCGATTCATTTCATCTTGGAAAATGTAAAAAAACTAGGCATAAGAAAAGCAATAAAACTTCCTGTAAGCGCACCATTTCACTGCGAGTTAATGATGCATGCATCAGATGTAATGAAGGAAGAATTAAATGATATTAAATTTAATCACTTTAAAGTTCCATTATATTCCAACGTTACTTCAGATGTTTGCACAGAAGTTGATATAGCTGACTTGCTTGTTACACAAGTTATTAGTAAAGTGAGATGGAGAGAAATAGTTGAAAATATGATACAAGCAGGTTTTAATAATTTTATTGAAATAGGACCAGGAAATGTTCTAACAAATTTAGTAAAAAGAACCTCTAAGAATATTAATGCTTATTCAATAAGTACAGTAGATGATTTAGAAAAAATTAGTAATATACGCTTATGAAAAATGTACTCATTACTGGAGCCACCGGGGGTATTGGGCAGGCACTGGTAGAAAAATATTATAAAAAAGACTATAAGATATTTGCTACTGGAACTAATAAAGAAAAACTTAATTTACTTGAAAAAAAATACCCTAACAATCTAAAGTGCATAGCTTGCGATCTATCTGAAAGTAATCAAATTGATAATTTATTAGAACAGATCAATATAAATAGCGAAAAAATAGATATATTAATTAATAATGCAGGATTAACTAAAGATAACTTATTCATGAGAATGAACGAGAACGATTGGAACGATGTAATTAATATAAATCTCAATTCAAACTTTAAGCTTACAAAACTAATTATTAAAAATATGATAAAGAATAAATGGGGAAGAATAATTAATATAACATCTGACGCAGCAAAAATTGGTAATGCTGGTCAAGCGAATTATGTGGCATCAAAAGCTGCTGTTGAGGGTTTAACAAGAACAATAGCCAATGAAGTTGCTACAAGAGGAATTACGGTGAATTGTGTTTCACCAGGCTTTATAAATACTGATATTTTAAATTCAATTGATGAATCAAGACTAGATCTTATGTTAAAACAAATACCAATGGCAAGAACAGGCACAACAAAAGAAGTGACTGAAGCTGTTTTTTTTCTCTCGTCAGAAGAATCATCGTATATTACAGGTCAAGTGCTTCATATTAATGGCGGCTTGACAATGTGATGTATATTGTAATATTAGTGAATTATATGAATAGGAGTAATTATGAGTGAAGTTGCAGAAAAAGTAAAAAAAATAATTGCAGAACATTTAGGTATAGATGATATGGATAAAATTACCAATGAAGCAAAATTCATAGATGATCTTGGTGCAGATAGTCTGGATACAGTAGAATTAGTTATGGCCTTTGAAGAAGCTTTTGATGTTGAGATCCCAGATGAAAAGGCTGAAACAATTTTAACTGTTGGAGATGCAATTTCTCATTTAGAGTCTCAGTAATTTTTTATTTAATAAAATGAATAGAGTAGTTGTCACAGGCATGGGAATGGTGACTCCTTTAGGCTGTGGTAAAGAAATAAATTGGAAAAATCTTATTGATGGTAAATCTGGTGCAAAAAAAATTACAAAATTTGATACTTCCAACCATAAATGTCAAGTTGCCTGTGAAGTTGAAAAAGGAGATGGGAGTAATGGATCATTTAATGAGTTACAATGGATTGAAAAAAAAGAGTTAAAAAAAATTGATGACTTTATTAAATTTGCTTTAGCAGCTGGAGAAGAGTCATTCCTTCATAGTGGAATCAAAGAAATACCGGATCCATTATCTTATCGATCAGGGTGTATAATTGGATCTGGAATGGGGGGACTTCCAGGAATAGAGGATACTTCTGTTGAATATCAAAATGGAAAAAAAATTAGTCCATTCTTTATAACTGGAAGAATAATAAATATGGCGTCAGGATATTTATCAATTAAATATAACTTAAAAGGTCCAAGCTATTCCACGGTTTCTGCATGCGCATCATCCGCACATGCTATTGGGGAATCATTTAGGCTAATTCAACACGGACAGGCTGATATTATGATGACAGGTGGTTCAGAGGCAACAATATCTCCTATTGGTATAGAAGGATTTACTTCTTGTAAGGCCCTTAGTACTAAAAGTAATGACTTTCCCGCGAAAGCATCCAGACCTTTCGATGAAAGTAGAGATGGTTTTGTAATGGGTGAAGGAGCTTCAATGCTCATTCTTGAAGATTTGCAACATGCAAAAAAAAGAAATGCACATATTTTATGCGAAATAATAGGATACGGAATGTCATCTGATGCATATCACTATACACTTCCTGAACCCTCAGGAGATGGAGCTTACAGAGCAATGTTCAATAGCTTAAAAGATGCAAACATATCACCAGAAAGTATTGATTATATCAATGCTCATGGCACCTCAACTCCTTCAGGTGATCAAATTGAAGTAATTGCAATAGATAAATTATTTTGTGATAGAAAAACCAAAGTAAATGTATCTTCAACAAAATCTCAAATAGGGCATTTATTAGGAGCAGCAGGAGCAGTTGAAGCATCTTATTCGATCATGGCTATGCAAAATAAAATGATGCCTTTTAATTTAAATTTACATAATGAAATTCCATCTCAAAAAATACATTTTATAAAAAATTCTCCCGTTGAAGATGAAATAAATAATGTTCTCTCAAACTCTTTCGGTTTTGGTGGAACAAATGTTTCTCTAGTTTTTAGCAAGTTCCGTGAATAGAGCTTCTCAAATCATAATTATCTCATCACCATCAGGAGCAGGCAAAACCTCAATATGCAAAAGACTCCTCGAGGATGACGATATAATAAGAATTTCTATATCTGACACCACTAGAGTACCTAGAGCAAATGAAATCGATGGTGTTGATTATAATTTTATTAGTCACAATACATTTAGAGCTAAAATTATTAATAAAGAATATGCAGAATATGCTGAAGTATTTGGAAATTACTATGGCTCATTGCACAAAAACGTCATGAAACACTTAAATGATGGATACGATGTCTTATTTGATATTGATTGGCAAGGCGCTCATCAACTTAAGAATTCAAATTATTCAAATATCTTATCTTTTTTTATTGTACCGCCATCTAAGAAGGCTATTTACAATAGATTATTATCGAGATCATTAAAATCTGGTGATAATGAAGAGGATATTAATAAAAGGATGTTATTATACGATACAGAAATAAGCCATAAAGAAGAATATGATCATGTAATAATTAATGATGAATTGGATATTTGCGTTTCAAAAATTCAAAATTTAATACTAGAAAAAAGAAAATATTTAAGAGATAGAGGTTAGTTCACAATAATCTAATACACTTAAATTTTCAGCACGTAAGTTCGTGTCAATATTTAATTCATGTAAACTATCTAAATAATTATTAAGATTTGTCTTAATTTTTTTTCTCCTTGCTGAAAATGCTTTTTTCAAAATAATTTGTAATTTTTTGTAATTTAAATCTTTAAACTGTAATGATGGTTTAAAATCTAGTACCAAGCCATCTACTTTAGGCATTGGATTGAATATCCTAGCTGGTGCGTACAAAAGCTTACTTATATCACACCTTGCTTGAGCTGCTACAGATATGCGCCCATAATTTTTATTGTCTGGCATTGAAATAATTCTATCCGCTAATTCTTTTTGAAACATCAATATTAATCTTTTATAAAATGGTGGCCATTCATTATTATCAAGCCATTTAAATAATAACTGAGAGGAAATGTTAAAAGGTAAGTTACCTACAATTATCGTATTTTTATTTTCATAATAATCACAATATGAAAACTTAAGGGCATCATTTGTTTCAACAATTATACGCTTATTATTAATAAAAATTTTTTTTAGATCTGATGCTAATTTTCTATCTTTTTCAATTAATATGAGTTTTCTAAATTTTTTTTTTGCAAGATAATGTGTTAGAGCACCCTTGCCTGGTCCAATTTCAATAATGACATCTTGTTCATTTGTCTGAATAAAGCTACTTAATTTTTTTAAGAATTTTTTATCAGTTATAAAATTCTGACCTAAGGATCTTTTTGGTATTGTTTTATTTGTATTCAATTGTAGCTTCATTTAACATATCCCGCATCATTTTTCCGCTTTTTAAATCTAATTGACGTTGAGTCACAATATTTCTTGCTTGATCAATTGTTATATTTGGATTTTTAGAAATTACCTCATCAATTTCTAAATCGCTAACTGATGTTAATCTAAAAAACAATCCATTTACCAATTTATTCCAGGATAGTTGGTTTTTCAATAAACGTTCTAACTCAATTAAATTAATATTATTAGAATTTAATAAATTAAAAACTAACTCTTTATCAAGATTGTTTCTTTTATAAAAATTATTTTCAAATTCTAAGTATTCATTTTCTTCAATACTAATATTATATTCTTGTATCTTTTCGTTTTTTAGTTTTTCATGCACTAATTCATCAACTGTGTTATTTAATAGTAATTGATTATTTTCTTCAGTAATTTCTATATTCTGAAGTAATGCACTTAATTTCATTCTTTGAATTATGTCATATGAAGTAATTAATTCTTCATTTACTAACACAGCAATTTTATGTTCAACTCTTTCATTAGACTCCGCTGAAATAATAAATAATATATTAAATAATAGAATTGCTTTATAAATTATACTTATCTTCATATCTATTGTATCGTAGGCCCAAAGACTTTGCTTTTACCATAGCTTCTTGTAGAACCAAAAGGTTTAAGAACTATTGTGAAGCTGTATCCATCACTTTCTTTAATATCTCTATCAATCGTTAGATCTCTATAATAATTAAAATCAATCCCTAAACAATTATCTTCATAAAGAATTCCATATTGATAACCAATATTTTTGTTTGTATCTATATCTTTGGTTCCTGTAAATTTCATAAAAAAATTATTTTTGAAATTATATTCTCCCCCAATAGCAACTTGCTCATTTGTAGTACCGTATTTACCAGAAGTATAATCATAATCTACCTTAAGTTGCAGGTCGTAAATTTGTGAGTAAGTATTCATAGTTATTGATTTTACATCTACATCCTTTCTATCAAAGACTATAGAATTATTGATATAATTATTCTTAAACGAGGCATTCGATGACAAAAAATAATCTGAGATTTCTTCAGTGCTATCTGAACTATTTTTATTAATTCTGTAGCTCTGTCCGAGCGTTAATTTGATATTTGCGTTTTTATTATTATCTATAAACCAATCGATACCATAATTTATTCTTGGTCCACTTTCCCACTCTTGGATAGATGTCGCACGATTATGAGAAAAAAGATTACTACTGGAAATACTTTGGGCTTCAGTATAATTATTATATGGCGCTAAAACAGGCATAATCATTGGCGAAATTGTTTGATTAAGATTTGTGGAATTCTTAATTAGGGGATAACTAATCACGCTATAAATCTGTGGGTAGAAACGAATATTATCTGTATCCTGAACATTTTTATTATCAATTGAGATAGAAACTAATCTAAAATTTGCTCCATTGTCAAAAGCCAAACCATTTTTACTATTAACTACATTATTATGCCAATCTATTTGAGACGATGCTAAAGAAGTATAACTATTATTTAATCCCTTATTAAATTCCAATTGATTTTTTAGGGAAATATCTCCATTCAAAATTGGATCATCTAAATCACTAATATTAAACTGTAATCTAGGATAGATATATTCCCATTGTTCACTTCCTTGCACAGCGAGGTGTTTATAGCCTATTGTATCGAATGCTAGATATGTATTATCATAAGATCTCTCAAAGTTTATTCCTGATTTCAAAACAGTAATGTTATTTATTTTATTTTTTCTCATGTAGGTGTCATTATTGCTTGATTGTAAGAATGCATCAAAAGAACCATAAGAATTATTTATATCTGCGTCAAAAAAGAAATGACTGCTTGTTCCACTATCATCGTCATTATCATCAATACTGGTGTCTACATTAAAACTACCGAGCTCGTTTAGCTGTCTATAGTTTAATGAATAAAAATTGTTGCTCTTAGATTGAATAGTTGGTGTAAAAGTAAAATCTAAATTGCTTTTTAAATTATAAAATATAGGTATCGAGAAAGTATCACCAAGATTTTGATCAGTTTCTGCGGTTGGCATCAAGAAGCCAGATCTTTTTTTTACAGATGGATCAGGGTGAGAAAAGTATGGCAAGTATAGAATAGGGATATTAAACAAATGAATTTGCGCGTGATCATAACTTATAGTTTTTGTATCATTATTTTGATAAATTCTTTTTGATTTCAATTTCCATCCGGGACAATTTTTTATTAAATAGTCATTTTCTAAACAAGGAGTATACTCTGCATTTTTAAGAACACTTAAATCATTTTTTTTTTCAAAACTTGATCCTACCACTCTGGACCCGTCTTCCATTCTCATGCGGATGTTTTCACTTTGAAGATTATTAATTTCATCATCTGATTGGAGTGTTTCAAAAAAGTATGTATTCCCCTCAACATCATTTAAGATGATATTGCCTTCTGCATTTATTTGATTTTTATTTTCATTATATATCAATATATCTGATTTAAGCTTGTTTCCTTTATTGCTTATAGCGGTAGCTTTACCAATAGCTTTTATTGTACTGTCATTTTCATCCACAAGTATTTCATCTGCAATAATTTTTATTTTTTGATCTGCAGATATTGTTTTAGTAACAAAAATTATTAGTATTAATGCCAACGACATAATAATATAAGAAACTTTGATTTTAGTTAGTTTAACCATATTTTTGTAACCTTCTTATTTTATCATATTGATAAATTATCAATGAAAGAAAAGAAATTAATATTGGCAGACTGCATTTAGCAATAATTGGATTTAACTGGGATGTTGACCCTAAGGCATCAAGCAAATTAGATAAAAAATAGATAATAAATATAATGACCAATGAATATATAATAGTATTAGTAAACTTGTCATTTTGTTTTAGTCCAATTATCAAAGATGATGCTAATAAAACTAAAGACGACATAAAAAAAGGAAGAAAAACTAAATCATAAAAGTGCAATTTGAAATCAATGGCAGAGTAACCAAGTCCTTCAAGAAAATTTATAAACTTAACTAATCTCCATATTGATATACTCGAAGGTGACAATAAACTATCTGATATATCCTCGGGCTTTATATTTGTTTTGTATACAAGATTTTCTTGAAAATATGCTGAACTAAATTTTGGTGATACTTGAGTATCTTTCATAACCCAAAAACCATCATTCAATTTAGCTATCGAACCATCTAACCTTCCTTGAAAAGAGCCAGATTGGTCATACTCTAATACCATAAAGTCTATTAGGTACTTTCCTTGCTCTTTTATATTTTTTGCAAATAATACGCTCGACAGATTTTTTTCTTCATTTTCTTGTTTTAACCATAGGCCATTTTTTGTAATTGAAGCAAATTTATCAACGCGGTCTATATATTTGTATTGAAGTTCGCTATAACTTTTATCAAATATAGCTACAAGAGGATTAGCAACTATTACAAAAAAAATCCCAATTAATAAATATAGGCATATAGCCGGTATGGCTATTTTGATATTTGATATACCAACAGCATTGATAATTATCTTTTCTGAACTTTTAATTAATTGAATGAAAGCAACGACAGATCCAACAAATACAATTAAAGGTAAAGTAAAATAAATTAGATTAGGAAAGTTAAATGAAGCTAATTTTAAAATTATATCTATTGGTATTTGTTTACCGGCTGATTTTCTAAATTGTTCTACAAAATCACCTATAAATAAAATTGTTGCAAACACAATAAATGTAATAAGAAATGAGAAAAAAAATTTTTTAAGTATGTAGTAATTAATTTTACTAGACATTATATCCCCTTGTAGGTCTTAAATTTTCGATAAAAATAAAAAATAATGCAAGTAACATTAATGCTATTGGTAAAAGATAATTTAAATAAACTAAATTACTATTTTCTATTAAAAGATTTGAAAAAGTTATTTGTAATATTTGAATCACAAAAGCAATTGATGCTATTGTAGCTATTGGTACAAATAAATTATCACCAGGTTTTCTAGAAAACTTTAAAATTATAATAGGTAGTAAAGAAAATACAAAAATATAGAGGGGAGAAGATAGTCTTGAGTGTAATTCAGCAAACTGCTCTTTTTCATATTGGTCAAGATTTGATAATTTTTTACCCTTTAAATTATTAATTATTTTATATGTATAAAGCTCGTCTGAATAAATATGCTTATTTTCCTCTTTACTGTATGGCGTTAAATTAAGGTCATAAGTTTCGAACTCCACTTCTGATATTTTGTTTTCACTTTTATCGAATATTTGTATATTTCCGTTAAATAATCTTAATATTTTATTATTCTCCTCAACAACAAATTCTCCAGTTTGTGCTATATATGTTTGAGGTTTTTCAGAGTCTTTTAAGTCATGTATTAAGAGACCATTTATTTTATTTCCTTCTCTTTCTTGAAGAAAAATAGTTAATGTGCTGACTGGTGAGATAAATTTTTTTTCTTTCAAGATTGATGAATGAATACCTGAAGATCTTATTTCAATTATTTTATGCCTTATTTCATTCAGAGAAATTGGGGTGACATAAACACTTAATATAACAGTAAACATAAATAGTATCACAGAGATAAACATAATAGGTTTGATCAATACATCACGATCTGATCTTCCAGATGCCCATAGAATAATTAATTCACTATCATTCTTTAGTCGATTAACATTCAATAGAACTGATAAAAATATACATATTGGCACTGTTAGAAGTAATATTTTTGGTAATAATAATATAATATAAGAAATATAGGATAATAGAGATACATTGTCAGATGTAAGTAATTCAATATGTCTCAAACCTTGACCTAACCAAAGAATTCCACTTAATAAAATTAATAATAATAAAAAACTTGAAGAGATTTCTTTAATCGCATATGTTGTAAATCTTGACATTTTCTCAATTATATCAATATTTTGCTAAAGGTATA
>MDTE01109462.1_pt1 | contig 10294 bp, 8 predicted proteins | sample 811231 | NCBI WGS metagenome assembly MDTE01 (sample SAMN05326651, study PRJNA326480) | marine metagenome | isolation source: seawater | place: Indian Ocean: Red Sea | collected 2010 | reverse complement strand
GGACGAGGGACCAGGTTGGATCTCGGTCTGGGACGCTGTGGATTTTGTGGAGCTCGAGCGGCTGGAGCTGCCCGAGGGGGCAGCGCCGGAGCGTCTGAGTCGGGGGCGTGATGAGGGGGTGGTCTGGATCGCTGACTCAGCCGATCTGCCCAACGGTGGCCGAGTCTTTCGGCTGGACTTCGTTCCGGGCGACCAGGAGACCCTGGCGGTCAGTGAGGTGCTCGTCCCCGAGCCCGCTATCGATGTGGTGGAGGTTCGAAGCACGGACCAGCCCCGCCTCGCGGTGGCAGGAGCCTATTCTGATTCACTCTGGCTGCTCGATGGATTGACCTACGAGCCCCTCGATTCGAACCCCTGGACGGAGTCGGTGGACCCGACTCCGATGGGAGCCCTGATTTCGGGTCTAGCGGCCGGGAGTCGTGCCATGGGGACGGCGCTTCTGGACGGGGACGGCAGTGCTGCCGAGGGCGACGCCTTTGGCACGCGCATCCCTGCGGACTCGCTCTTTGTGACGACCTTTGATGGCTACTTGCATTGGATCGATGGATTGACTGGCTGCCACGTGTCTCGAACAGCCCCGGGAGGACGCTCGGGGGACCCTGTGTTCACCGACAATACTCCGGCCAGTAACCCCCAGTTGGCTTATGACGAAGAGGGCAACCGATACGTGACAGTCCACGGCTGTGGCGGTGTTGCATTCTCGGAGTCCTGGGTGTTCACATACGAGGAAGATCTCCAGTCCTACGAGGTCGAGGGCTCGCGGTCTGGTGTGCAGGCCACCCGCGCCCAGGAGGGTGTGCGATACGTCAGCGATACGGGTGCCATCTCGGTCCTGATCTTGCCGGGGACCCAGCCTACTACCGATGGAGATCGGTTCAGCTTCGAGGTGTTGGACAATGTGTCGCCTCTGGCTGTGGGGGAACTCCCCGGTGATCCCCTTGTGTTTACCGAACTCTACGACGATCGGTCGGGGACCTGGTGGAAGGTCAAGGAGCGTGAGATCGTACTCGTGCCCAATGTCAGCAACGACATGGTGGTCTGGCTGGACGTCGAGGGCCTCTGGGTAGATATCTTCAGCGAGGTTCCATCGGGACGTCGCTATTACCGCTGACCATGGGGCGAACCCGTTGGGAGGAAGAGTGCACTTGAACATGACGATCTCCGCCGCACTGGCGGCTTGTCTGATCTTGCTGGTGTCTTGTGGCGGACAGGGTGTGGAGGCATCGCCCTGCGTCGACATGTGCGAGACGCTCATCTTCGACTGTCGCTACGCGGCCTTTCCCGACGAAGAGTCGTGTCTCCAGGGCTGCGGCTATAACGAGACCGAAGGTGGCGATATCGAGGGTCAACTTCAGTGTGTCGAGGAAGCATCCTGTGACACCTTTGCCATTGTGGAGTGTGAGAACCTCTACGGAGCGACGAGCGATGACTGAGCTGCGACTTCCCCTCCTTGCTGTTTCTGGTCTCTTGGGCTTGCTGTCTGTTTTGCAGGTGTCTTGTTCCTCGGACTATCAGTTCACGGGCTTGCGTCCCGATGTGGACCCCGGTGATGTGACGGCATGTCCGTTCGTACCAGTGACGGGCACGCGGCTCTCCCGCTACGACTGCAATCCAGTGTTCACCAACACGGATGAGGGCTGGGGTGGCGATGTGGGTGCCGTGGGCTTTCACGTTACCGAGGTGCTGGGGCACCCCTTCTATCAGATGTGGTACACGAGCTCGTCTGGGGGCTATGGCTCCTACGGAATGGGCTATGCCGTGTCTGCAGACGGCACTCAGTGGGATACCCACGAGTCCAATCCACTGTTCGTCTCGGAGACGGGCGCCTGGGACCAGGACTCCGTGGCCGGTCAGGTGGTCGTCTGGGACCACATCGATGACCGCTACGTGATGGCCTACCAAGGCTTCAACCTCGGCAACCAGGCGGACCCGGCGGATGACATCTGGGGCTTGGGTATTGCGACGTCGGCCGACGGCCTGAGCTGGGAGAAGCTGTCGGGGAATCCAGCGATTCGGTTCAGTGACTACGACCTGTCGGAGGAGGATTTTCTCAACTACAGCTTGTTCGGCATGGAGCCCTCGGTGGCGATCAAGCCGTGTTGGCCGCTGACGATCAATCTCACCGACCGTGGTGCCTTCCGTGGCTATGTCGCAGCAAGTCGTTGGACGGACCTGCTGGATGCTCAGCTCATGGGTGGAGATCCTGCTGCTTGTGAGATCTACGCCATGGATGGGATCGATGCGGGGACCTGGGTGATTGACGACTCGGCCCCTGTACTCACGAGCGGTGCTCCCTATGACATGAAGGGAGTCACGTCGGCTTCCGTCGTCGAGCTCGATGGCACTCAGTACATGTTCTACGTGGGCTTTGAGGAGTGGTACCAGGACACCGGGACCTCCGGGCTAATCTCGGCTCAGAAGCTGAGCCTCAATCTCGCTACCTCGACTGACGGTGGCCTCACGTGGGAGAAAGACCCGAGCAATCCACAGCCGGTTTCTCTCACCACGCCAGGGCAGCTCGGCAGCGTGGGAGCCCAGGTCGTGGGGAGTCGGATCCATCTTTGGGTGGGCGACAACTACGAGGGCACCTCTGGCATTGGCTATTTCTATTACGAGCCAGACATCGAGCCGCATGAAGCAGCAGCCGATCCCGCGGATGAGTAGGGGAGCTTGGGTCGACGGCTCTAGGGAGTCCTGAGCTCTGTGAGCCAGCGCTCCACAGCGCTCTGCAGGCTCAACAGATCTTCGCTGTTGTCGAACACCACATCGGCTAGCGCCGCCTTGTCCTCTTGAGCCCGCTGACTTCGAATGCGTGCAAGGGCGTCGTTTTCGCTGAGCCCATCCCGCAGTCGCAACCTTTGCAGCTGCAGGGCCTCGGGGCAGGTGACGACGGCTAGGCCCGCATAGTTTCGGTAGCTGCCCGACTCCACCATCAGCGCCGCGGACACCACGGCCAGGGCATGCCCGTCGGCCTGGAGGTCAGCGAGACTCTCGAAGATCCGGCCAATGATCTGCGGATGGGTGATGGCTTCCAGGCGTTGTCGCGCTTCTCCGTCCCCGAAGACGATGTCCCCCAGCGCTGCGCGGTTGAGCTGACCGTCGGGAAGGAGGACTTCGCTGCCGAATGCCTCTTTGATCTCGGCTAGGGCTGGCTGGCCGGGAGCCACGACCTGGCGCGCGATGACGTCCGCGTCAATGACTGGGACGCCCTGGGCTCGCAGCACGTCCTCGACGGCCGACTTGCCGCAAGCGATGTTTCCGGTGAGGCCCCAGACGAGCACAGCGGCTCAGTCGTCCTTGAACTTCTCGATGTAGCGGAAGATGGTTCGAGGGTCGACGTCCAGAGCACGTGCTGTCGCCGCCTTGTTCCAGGAGTGCGCTTCCAAGCACTCCTTGATGTAGCGCTGTTGGAAGTTCTCTTTGGCGTCGTTCAAGGGGAGCCAGAGGGCCTCTGGCGTCTCCTCGCCGTCGAACCCTAGGTCGCTGGCGGTGAGCATGGCGCCATCACTCATGACCAGGGCCTTCTTGATGCGATTCTCCAGCTGGCGGACGTTGCCGGGCCAGACGTAGGTGCGCATGGCTTCTAAGGCCTCTGTCGTAAAGGAGCTGATCTTGCTCTGATACAAGACTCCGAAGCGCTTGAGCAGGTGCTTTGCGATGAGGGCAATGTCGTCGCCCCGCTCTCGTAGCGCTGGTAGACCGACCGTGATTTCGTTCAGGCGGTAGTAGAGGTCCTCGCGGAACCGACCGGTCGTGATCTCGTGTGCCAGGTCCTTGTTGGTTGCCGAGACGACCCGAATGTCCACGGGCCTTGCCTTGCCTTCGCCGACCCGCTCAATCTCCCTCTCTTGGAGGACGCGCAAGAGCTTCACCTGGAGGTTCATCGGCATTTCCCCGATTTCATCCAGGAACAGGGTGCCGCCATTCGCGTCCTCGAACTTGCCTTGCTTGTCGGCCAGCGCTCCCGTGAAGGCGCCCTTCTTGTGGCCGAACAGCTCGCTCTCGAGCAGGTTCTCTGGAATTGCCCCGCAGTTAATGCTCACAAACGGTTTCTTGCGCCGATTGGAGCGGCTGTGCAGCTCGCGAGCAACCAACTCCTTACCAGTGCCAGTGTCTCCGGTGACCAAGACCGTGATGTCTGTGGGAGCCACCTTCTCGATCGTCCGGAAGACCTCGACCATTCTTGGGTGATTACCAATCATGGAGCCACCGAGCCCGGTTCCGGCCTGGACGGCTTGCGCCAGGTCTTCGTTCTCGAGCCGGAGGTCGTCCAGGAGTAGCGCGTTGTGCAGGATCAAGCCCGCCTGTGCCGCGAAGATCTTCAGGATCTCCAGGTCGTCTTCGGTGAAGAGCCCTTCGATGCCCTCGTTCCCTAAATAGAGCACACCAATCAGGCTGTCTCGTGCCGTCAGCGGCACGCACATGACCGAGGACAGTTGGAGGTCAACAACACTCTTGCTCTGGCCCAGGATCGTGTCGTTGAGGGCGTCAGCAATAATGATTGGCTTGCGCTCCTTGATGACCCGAGCAATGACCGAGTCGCTGACCTGGGCTGTGTCCGCGCCCACGTCCACTCGATCGATGTTGCGAGCGGCAGGAATCTGGATGGAGTCACCCTGGAGGTGGATGAGAAAGCCCTTGTTGGCGCCGCACAGCTCGATGACCGAATCCAGCAAGGTCTTGAAGACCTCGGGTACCTGCATCCCCAACAGCAGCTTTCCAGCAAACGTAGCGATCTTCTCGAGTCTGGGGTCTACGGCGCCTGGGACCGCCACCCGCAGCGGAGTCGATGTGGGTGACGCATGTCTGCCGGAGATGACGGCGGCGTCTTCCCCATGGGGTTCCTCGAGCGAGAAGGTGAGCTCTGTGCCGCCGAACATCAGCAGGTCACCATCCTTGAGACTGTAGTTCCGACGGTCCTTTCCATTGACGACGAGGACAGCGGCTCGATCGAGAGAACTGAGGACGAAGTTCTTTCCGTCCTTGAGGATCTGGGCGTGATAGGCCTGGACGGCGGAATCCGACAGACACAGATCGTTGTCCGCGGCTCGACCGACGCCGGTCAACTTACGGGTGATCTCGAACCGCTGGGTCTCTTCGCCATCATGGTAGGTGAGGTAGGGCACGGGCGAAGGTTATCTTCCGTCTGGGCGCCCTGTCGAGTCAGTCTCCGAACCTTGGAACTTCGCTCACCAGAACTGAACCTTGAGTCCGGTGCCCGTCGGGGTGAGCAGAGGGGGGCGTAGGCGACGCGCTATCGATTGAGTGCTCGATGGGCGGAGCTGGGGATTGCGGTTGTAGCGGCGCTGTAGCGCGAGTGAGACGATCAGATCGACGGCAAATGCGACCCAGAACACGCCGAAGCTAGCGTAGTTGGTGTGGCGGCCGACTAACGTTGCCGTGTAGCCCGCCGGTGTGAGGTCGTCGATGACCGCGAGGCGCAAGATGATGCTGCCGATGTTGAGGCTTGCAGCGGCAAGCTCCGTCGTGAGCAAGAAGTCGCCCGCTCTTGGGTGCCCCAAGAAGCGAAGGCCCATGCCAAAGACCGGTACGAATCGTCGGCGACGCAGGACACGAGTGCTGGCTGTGCTGGACTGCAGCTCGGGGAAGAGAATCTCCGGCGGCACCGAGATGCTACCGTTCTCCGCGATGTAGGCAGTTCGCTGCTCCGTGTAGAACTTGAGCAGATCGGGTCGCGTTGTGACCGGGCTCGGAGAGAAATCGGGGTCCAACTGCAGAGCGTACTTGAGCTTTTCCGTGGCTAGGTCTTGTGTTGCTTGGCCCTGAAGAAACAGCGTGAATGCGTAGTAGAGGAAGCCCTCGTGCAACTCATCGCGGTTCTTGAGCCTCACCGGACTGTCGAGCAGCGTGGCGAAGTCCGTGGCTGCGCTGTCAAACTCCCCACGATCGTAGTGAAGACGGGCGCTCCGAAGACGCTCTGTGGCTTCGAACTCCTCAGCATCCTCAGCGCCGATTGGTGCTCCCTCATCCCCGTCTGTTTGTTGGGCATGGGCGGACAAGGGCAGCAACAGCGTCCAGGCAGTGAGGGTGAGCAGGAAGCTCCAGGTTGGACAGAATGGGGCCAGGGAATGCACGCGCTGTGATCGTAGGAATGGGGCGATCGTGGTGTCAATCGCCAGGCCCCTCCCTTTGGGGATTGGGACGCTCCCAAGACCTCTGGGGGGGGCTGGTGCTGCTGGTGTTGATTCTGGCTCTACAGGCCTGTCGACCGCAATATCCTGCAGCCGTACAGCCAGAACTCCCGCTTCCCGAAAGACCCGATCTGGTTGTAGAGGCGGAACGAGCGGCTCAATTTATCGGTCATGCTGGAGTGTCCTTTGTCGACGCTCGCGCCTCACATCGCTACTTGAGGGGGCATGTGCCTGGAGCGGTCCATGTGGACTGGCGGGACTTTGTCAGTTCACAGCGCAAGCACCCCGACGGTCGTCTTGCTGTGGATTCGACCTACCTCGGTGGAGTCCTGGGTGGGCTCGGGGTATCGGGTGATGACTGGGTGATTGTTCTTGGGGATCCGCTGAATGGGTGGGGAGAAGACGGTCGCATCGCCTGGACTCTAATGAGCCTGGGCGTCGATCGGCTCTCGGTGGTCAGCGGCGGCTTCCCGGCGTGGGAAGCTTCAGGTCTACCGGTGCAGCGCGGGCGCATACGCAGACCGCCAGTCCCGTGGAGAGCTTCATTGCGTGATGACTATGTGGCTCGCAAGCGGGATGTCATAGACATCGTGGACCGAGGCGGAGCCTGGGACTACGTCTTGGGCGATGTGAGAAGCTCAGGTGAGTTCAGAGGGGCGTTTGACGCACCACGACACGGGGTCCTTCGCCCGGGACACATTCCGACCTCCGTCAACCTACCGTGGCGTGAACTCCTGGCGGAGGATGGCCGGTTTCTGCCGCGAGAGAAGTTGGAGGGCCTCCTCATACCTCGGGGAGTTCGACCTGATGCTCAGATTGTCACGTATTGCACCGGCGGTGTCCGTTCAGCGCATACCTGGTTTGTTCTGCACTGGCTGGGCTACCCATCGGTGCGGAGCTATGCAGGCTCCCTTTGGGAATGGTCCATGGATCGAGGACTCCCCGTGGAGAAGGGTGGGCATCGTCCTCGCCAGCCAGGCCCCCCCTGGCCGACGACACAGTGAGCTGCGCCACGACACGCACCCCGCAGTTAGCGCGGAAGGATGCCCTGGAAGTAGCCGGCGTACTCGCCCGTGTTGGTCACCACCTCGTCCCACAGATCGCCTGTGTCGGGGGCGACCATGAGGACTCGGATGCTCCCGACGCCGACTTGGTCGACGGTGTAGACGAAGCCGTCGAAGAGATCGCTTCGTCGCAGCACAATGTCTTCGCTGCTGTCGCCTTCGGTCAGGTCGAGGACTTCGGTTGCTCGAGCGTATTCCTTTTGCCCGGTCTCGGGTTGTGGGGGAGGAATGGCGTCGACGATGTAGTTGCCAGCAGGAAGCAGCCCCGCCCATGAGCCATCGGCCCCAGTGGTGGCCTGGTAGGCATAGTGGGGAGGAAGGGGAGAGCGGAGGCTCAGGGAGCTACCGGCTCTGGGGTTGCCTGTGGGGCTGAGGACCGTCACGACACCCAGCCGGGAGTCGGGGAATCGGAGGTCCACGTCCACTTGGCTAGCGGTCTCTGACACATCGAAGGAGGTCCTTGCCACGTCGAGGTCTCGGTTGCCGATTCGGGGGTAGGCGGTGGCTGTGTACGAGCCTCGGGGAACCTCAATACTCCAGGTGCCATCAGCTTCTGTCTCAAACTCGGCCCGAAACAATCCACCATTGAAGTCGCTCTCTCCCGGTGCTGATGGGATCCAGCCTTCGAGCCGCACACGCCCTTGAATTGGTCCGTCCCCGGTTGCCTGGAGCAGGGCGCCGCGCACGGTTCGGATCGGTAGTACCGGATACTCCACTGAGAGTCGGAGCCCTTGCAGTTCAAGGGGGAGGGCCTGGTTGCGGATGCGGATCGGCGGGATAGGCACAGAGCCGTCGGCAGGACTCGAGATGACGAGGTCGTAAGTGCCTTCGGGGACCATCAGGACGAACGAGCCGTCAGCCGATGAGGTTGTGGCGACTCCCAGAGGTAGGTCGGGACTATTGGAGCGATAGACCGTGACCACCCCACCCACGATGGGGCTGCCCGACGTGTCGGAGATCTGTCCGTCTACCTGATGAGCTTCAGGTAGCGACCATTCCATCGGCCCAGCGTTCGAGCCCGGTTGGAGAACAATCCGCTCGACCAGTCGAGAGGCCTCGTTCCCGGTGAGGCAGCCCGGAGCGATCACTAAGTCGTACGTTGCGGGAACGATGCTTTGGGCGAACAAACCGAAACTGTCTGTCTTGCCGCCACCAAAAAGGTGGGGAGTTCCCCCGCTGAGGACAATGCAGATGTCCTCGACACTCTGTCCGTTGTCCACCTCTCGAGAGACGCCGCCACTCAAGGTGACAGGGGAGGTCATCTGCACATAGACGAAGGGGTCCCGGCCATTCCAATCCTGTCCGCCAGTAGGCTGACTGCGTGTGTCTTGTTGGTGGGGGCCTGGGTCGATGAGGTCGATCTCTGTGCTGTGTGGGGGCACCGCCAGTACGGGTTCTTCGCAGTCCGAGCCCATCAGAATTGCGGCGAGCAGAACCAGCGGTGCGGTTGAGCCCGGGCGTCGGCTCGACGGGCGACCAGATCCCATGGCGAGTGCGCCCAGAGGCCTCATGGCAAATCTACCCCGTTGCTGTCGATGGGCTCATCGAAGTCGGGTGCGATGAACAACTCTTCGGAGTGGGGCAGGACGATCAGAGGCCACGTGGTGACCTGCAGGACCCCGCCGGCTTGGACACGCAATTCCAAGTTGCCTTCGTAGGGCTGGGGGGACCAGGGCAGGGAACTTCGATGGAGGAAGAGTCGCTCGACTCCGGTGGCGAGCGTGATCGGATTGGCGTCCGGTCCTTCGGTTACCGAGAACATCCAGGTGACGGAGTCAGCGAGGCGAATGCGACAGTTGAACTCGCGGGGAGTCTCTACGGACTTGAGCAGGTTGGGACGGTTTGGAGCGGCATGAGGGCTACAGTGTGACGTCCCGGGGCTGTCCTCGTTGTCGATATCTGGGACGTCCTTGTCGGGGGGGTAACCGGGAACCCAAAGACAACCCGCCATTGACCACGCGGCGAACAACGCGAAGAGTGGGAGTGGTCTCGCTGGGATCGGACGTGACGTAATGAACCGGGCCCTCGTGGGCCTCGAATGATAGCAATCTACTGCGGGCTGTACCGGATCGTCCTGTTCCCACCTGGCTGAAGCTGGCCAGCCTGGACCCCCCGTACCACCTGAAGTCTCTGAATGACGTCGCGGTCGAGGCGAAATGCAAAGCGATAGGTGGCCATTTCAGTCAAGTTGACCGGGCCCAGGCCTGTGACTGGCCCGAGGTCCTCTTCGTTCATCTCGACCCGCGTATTGGCGGGGAATCCCGAGAATACGACCTGGCTCGGCTTGTAGCGAAGCTTCATGACGTGGTCCGTTTCGTTCCCGGTGGTGACCAGCACCCGGTGTTTCTGGCCGAGGTGGTAGTCCCCGGCGGGGAGCTCGACCGTGTGGTACCCGGCGGACAACTCAAGGGCAGCCATGGGGGTCCAGCCTTTGGGTTCACCGTCCACGATGACTGGCGCGTTTCCGTCGAGGGTTACGATTCTGAGTAGCCCGGGCCCCTTGAGTAGAGACGGATCCAGCGAGGCCAGTGTGCTGGCCTCAGTGACCGCCGGAACCTGGGCTCTTGGGGTTGTGGGTGATGCCTCGGCTGTGCTCGTGTCGCTTGAGTCGCGCCGGGGTCGAGTCGTCGCCTGGGATGTGTCGCGAGGGCGTAGCCGTGGTGCAGGTTGCTTTGCTCTCTTCTGGCGGACGATCGCCTCCGGCTTGTCCATCTCATCTGAGGTCGCCTGAGACTCCTGGAGCGGGTTCGTCGCTGGGTTGGGCGGGGTGGCCTCTGGTCGGGGTTGGGGCGGGACAACCTCGGGCACAGGTACAGACGGCATGGGGATCGGCGCCATTCGCCCCAAGACATCGGGCTCAGGCCCCCACTGCTGGAACCCACTGCTCCACAGCCCCAGAGCGATGGCTGCGATGGCGGTGACAGCCAAGCCCGCCGCCCAAGTTCCTCGGCTCCAGTGGAGTCCGCCGTCGCCGAGAAGCGGTGGCTTCATGCCTTCGATGATCTCGATGACCTCCCGGTTTTCCTCGTCGAGCGCAAGAACACGGTTGAATGTTATCAAGGCTGATGCCGTCATCTT
>MDTE01015852.1_pt1 | contig 10294 bp, 9 predicted proteins | sample 811231 | NCBI WGS metagenome assembly MDTE01 (sample SAMN05326651, study PRJNA326480) | marine metagenome | isolation source: seawater | place: Indian Ocean: Red Sea | collected 2010 | reverse complement strand
CTTTCTTATATCAAATAAAACCTATTCTTATCAAGATCTAGCTCCGTTTATTTCTTCAGCAGTAAAAACCATTATTGATAAGGATTCTAGAAATAATATTAAAAATTCATATAGTAGACTGAAAAAAATTCTTGGCTCTGGACAGACTGTTTATGGTGTTAATACTGGTTTTGGAAGATTGAGCCAAATAAAAATTAATGAATCGGATCAAATAAAATTGCAGAATAATCTGGTTAGAAGCCATTCTGCTGGTTTAGGTAATCACTTAGATATTGGTACAGTTAGATTAATTATTTTATTAAAGATTATTGGCTATGCAAAAGGATATAGCGGTATTCATCCTGATACAATAAAAAGCCTTCAAGATTTTTTAAATAATGATATTATACCAGTTGTGCCCTGCAAAGGTTCTGTTGGAGCTAGTGGAGACCTAGCTCCATTAGCTCATTTAGCTAGCGCCCTAATGGGAGAGGGTAAAGTCTTGTATAATAATAAAATTTCTTCATCAGACAGAGTATTAAAAAAGTTAAATATTATGAAGCTAAATCTTCATGAAAAAGATGGGATAAGTTTAGTTAATGGAACACAATTTTCAACAGCTTTAGCGATAAAATGTTTGAATAATTGCGATTTAATTTTACGGACTGCAGATGCTGTAAGTGCATTATCAGTAGAAAATAGTTTGTCAAGTAGAAATACTTTTCATTCATCTATACATAGATTAAAGAAACACAAAGGACAGGTTATATCCGCAAAAAATATTTGGAAAATGACTAATAATAGTGAGATTGTCAAATCCCATAAAAATTGCGATATAGTTCAAGATCCATATAGTTTTAGATGTATCCCACATATTCATGGAGCGAGCAGAGATATTATTGATAAACTGAAAGATATAATTAATAATGAGATAAATAGTGTAAGTGATAACCCATTAATTTTAAAAAATGGTAAAGTAGAATACTCAGGACATTTTCATGCTGAGCATGTAGCTCAGACACTGGATTCAATCGCAGTCGCAATTGCAGAAATAGGTTCTATATCTGAAAGAAGAATACATTTTTTTATGAAAGGTGCGGATGGGAAACTACCTTTATTCCTAGCAAGAAACCCTGGGTTAGAGTCCGGTTATATGATAGCTCATGTCACAGCAACTTCTTTAGCATCAGAGAACAAAACATTATCTCATCCAGCTAGTGTTGATTCAATGCCAACATCTGGCGGCCAAGAAGATTTAGTTAGCATGGCTCCATGGTCTTCAGAAAAATTATTAAAAATTCAAGAAAATGTTATTAATATTTTAGCAATTGAAACATTAGTTAGCTCCGCAGCTTTTTTACTTTTTCATTCTGAAATGAGCCCAGGAGAAGGTACTAAAGAAATAATAGATAAAGTAAAACACGTGGTTCAGTATTTAAAAGGAGATAGAGAGTTAAGTAAAGAGATTAATGAATTAGCAGATTTAATTAGGAGTGGTGAATTAATAAAAAAATTAAAGCAAAGAAATATTCTGGAGTAAAAATGAAACCTGTTCAATTAAAAAAAGGATATACATTCGATGATGTATTAATTGTTCCTCAGAGATCAAATATTTTGCCTAAGGAAACAAAGTTAAATACCTGTTTAACGAATAATATTGAATTAAATATTCCTATCATTAGTGCTGCTATGGATACTGTTACTGAAGAGGATATGGCTATAGCAATGGCGAGAGAAGGCGGAATTGGTGTTATTCATAAAAATTGCACAATTGAATCTCAGCGTTCTATGGTTGATAAAGTTAAAAGGTCGGAGAGCGGAATGATTTTAAAGCCGGTTACTATAGAACCTTCTCAGACAATAAATGAAGCAAAAAAGATAATGTCTGAATTTAGAATTAGTGGATTGCCAGTTGTTGATAATAGAAAATTAGTAGGCATAATTACTAATAGAGATATTCGATTCCAAACAGATGGATCAATTGATATAGAGTCTTGTATGACTACCGATAAGTTGATTACAGTTCCATTAAATACTTCATTAGATGATGCGGAAAAGCTATTGCATGAGCACAGAATTGAAAAATTATTAGTAGTGGATGATAATGAAAAACTTGCAGGTTTAATTACTGTAAAAGATATAAAGAAAAAAAAACTTTACCCTAATTCTTGTAAAGATAATAACGGTAGGCTTAGAGTTGCTGCAGCCATTGGTGTTGCTTCAGACACCATGGAAAGAGCTAATGCGTTAATAGATGCCGATGTTGATGCTATAGTTATTGACACTGCTCATGGACACTCAAAGGGTGTCTTAGACTTAGTTACATTACTAAAAAAACAGAGTTCCATTGATATTATAGCAGGGAATGTTGCAACAAGCTATGGAACTAAAGCATTGATTGATGCAGGCGCAGATTGTATAAAAATTGGGATTGGTGCTGGAGCTAGCTGTACTACAAGAATAGTTGCTGGTGTGGGCGTACCTCAGTTAACTGCAATATTAGATGCGGTTGAAGTAGCTAAAAAAGAGAATGTTCCTATTATTGCTGATGGTGGGTTAAGATATAGTGGTGATATTTCAAAAGCTCTTGCTGCTGGCGCTAATTCAGTTATGTTAGGAAGTGTTTTAGCTGGTATGGATGAGAGCCCAGGAGAAACTATATTATACGAAGGTAGACAATACAAGACATTTAGAGGTATGGGTTCAATTGGTGCAATGGAAGAGGGAAGCGGTGACAGGTATTTTCAGGAAGATACTGATAATAAAAAATTGGTGCCTGAAGGAATAGAAGGAATGGTTCCCTATAGAGGTCCTGTGAAAAATACAGTTCATCAAATAGTCGGAGGTATAAGGTCATCAATGGGATATAGTGGGTGCGTTGACTTAGATGATTTCAGTAGAAAATCAGAATTTATTGAGGTTACTAATGCGGGAGTTAAAGAAAGTCATCCACATGACGTTAGGATTGTAAAAGAGGCACCAAATTATTCTACCTCAAACTCTTGAGTTATTTAAGTGAATTCAAGTGTTTTGTAATTTGAGATTTTCTTCTAGCAGCAGTATTTTTATGTATTAATCCTTTACCAGCGGCTTTATCAATATAGCTAACTGCTTTAGTGTATTCTTCTTGTGCTTTGTTTTTATCATCAGCCTGTAATACATTTTTTATTTGTGTACGTAGTCTTGATAGATTTGATACATTTCTTGCTCTACGTTTTACGTCTTGTCTTTCACGTTTGATTTGCTGTGGATGTCTGTCCATTTTAGTATGATTCCTTCATAATTAGGAAGGAATATTAACTAATTTGATTGTGCTTAGTCAATGAACCTTTAAAGTTTTTTTTGATGTATTTTCAGAATTAATTCATAAAAAATAATGTAAATTTATCAATTGTGAATCGCTTTAATTATAAAGAAATATTCAATAATGATCATGGGTCTATTGCCAGAGCCATTTCATTTATTGAAAATAAAGATCCAATTATTAATGATATATATGATGATATTTTTTTAAATGCAAATAAAGCAATTCGTATTGGTATTACTGGTCCTCCTGGTGCAGGTAAAAGCACAATTGTCGATCAGCTAATAGATAGTTATCTTTCAATAAATAAATCTGTTGGAGTAGTTGCAATAGATCCTAGTAGTCCGTTTACTGGCGGAGCATTATTAGGCGATAGAGTTCGTATGAGTAGATATATTGAAAATGAAAATGTTTTTATAAGAAGTATGGGTAATAGAGGCAGCTTAGGTGGCTTGACTAAAATGGCTCAAGAAGTAGGTGATGTGTTGGCAGCTAGTGGGAAAGATATAGTTATTTATGAAACTGTTGGAGTCGGACAAGCAGAACATGATATAGTAAAAGCAGCTGATTTTACTATAGTAGTCCTAGTTCCCGAATCTGGTGATGAAGTTCAACTAATGAAAGCTGGTCTTATCGAAATAGCTGATTTATTTATTATAAATAAATCCGATAGGCCTGGATCAAAGCGTTTATCTAGGTTATTAAATGATTCATTGCATAATAATCCGGTTAAAGATGAAGCTTTGCCCTTGGTTATTAATACAATAGCTAGCACTGGTAAAGGGATGGATATAGCTTTTGATAAAATTATGTCTGAAATTGATAGTTTGTTGGAGTTTAATACTATTGATAATCGTAGATTAGCAAGATATAGGTCAAGAGTAAGAGATTATATTAGGCAAAGCCTCGAAAAAGGATTTTGGACAGATGAAAGAAAGAAAAAATTTAAAAATGTTACTAAATCTATTGAATCAATAGAATTATCTCCAAAATCTATGGTCAATAAATTAATAACTGATTTTTAGTATATAAAGCTAGATGAAAAACAAAAAAAAGTCTATGAGCTTTATAGATCATCTAGAAGAGCTGAGATGGAGGATTATTAAATGCCTTTGTTCTATGATTGTAGGTGGCTTAATCACATTTCTCTTCATCGATTTCTTTTTAGATGTATTATTACAGCCATTATTAAATATCGATTCTGATGAATCTGTTAACATACAGGTATTATCTGTCCAGGGGATGTTTATTATCAAATGGTCCATAGCTTTAATTGGAGGATTTGTTTTATCTATACCAATTATAACATATCAATTATGGGTATTTATTGCTCCGGGCTTATATCAAAAAGAAAAGAATTTTGTCACTCCATTAGTATTTTTTTCCTTTTTGTCATTTATAATTGGGATTTTATTCAGTTATTTTATTTTAATTCCTTATAGTTTAGAGTTTTTTATTAGTCTTTCCGGAGAAAGAGTTTTAAATAATTTTTCAATAAATTATTATTTTAACTTTATTACCTGGATGTTGCTAGGAGCTGGTTTAGTATTTCAACTTCCTGTTATATCATTTTTATTATCTGTTATAGGATTATTGACTCCTCCTTTTATGAGGCATTATAGAAGGCATTCAATAGTAGTTATTTTTGTTTTATCATCATTTATAACTCCGCCTGACCCTGTGAGTATGGTTTTAATGGCATTTCCATTGGTATTATTATATGAGATAAGTATTGGTATATCTTGGCTAACTACTAGCAGAGCTAAACTTGATTGAACTAAATAGCATTAATGAATTAAAATCACTTACAAGTGTCAAGTCTAGATAAAATAAAAAAACTGATTTCTAAAGATATTGAATTATTTCATAAAGAATATCAAATTGCTCTTAATTCAAATGTTAGGTTAATTAATTCAATCACTAATTACATTGTTAAAAATAGAGGTAAGGAAATACGCCCTACTCTTACTCTAATAAGTGCCAGAGTTTGTGGTAAGCCAACAAAAAAAACTTATCTTGCTGCAGCAATGATGGAGCTTCTCCATGTAGCTACTTTGATTCATGATGATATTGTTGATGATGCGCAAATGAGAAGAGGAGAGCCTTCTGTAAAAAGTATCTGGAAAAATAAGACCAGCGTTTTGATGGGAGACTTTATCCTGAGCAAAGCACTGATAAACATGGTCAGACTTAAAGATTTTGATGCTTTAGATTTAATTTCTGTCACCGCAGAAAAATTAAGCGCTGGAGAAATTTTACAAATTGAAAAGAGCTTAACAAAAACTATGCAAAAGAATGTATATTATGAAATGATTAATCAGAAGACAGCTTCATTAATTGCTGCTAGTTGCGAGCTCGGTGCAATAACTACGACTAAGTCTGATAATGATCGAAAAGCTATGCATCAATTTGGAGAAAATCTCGGAATGGCATTTCAAATCAAAGATGATTTATTCGATTTTTTAGGTTCAGAAAATACAACAGGTAAAGATAGTAGTGGCGATGTAAAAAAGAACATGCTAACACTTCCTCTTATTTATGCTCTTGAAAAATCAAGTGGGTTGAAAAAAATCAGACTTAGAATATTAGTTCATAAAAAGAAAAAAAAATCAAAACATATAAACGAAATTAAGAATATTATAAATGACGCTGGTGGATTTGAATATGCAAAAAAACAATTAAATAAATTTTCTAATAGAGCAAAAGATGCGATTTCTCATTTTGATCCATCTGATTTTAAACAATCTCTGTTAGATATCGTAGACTTTAATGCAAGCAGAGTAAAATAAATTGAAAGGAACAAATAAAATCTTAGTTATTCGATTTAGTTCGATTGGTGATATTGTACTAACAACATCTTTTTTAGAAACTATAAAATCAAAATTTCTTAATTCAGAGATTCATTTTCTCACTTTAGATAAATTTGCTCCAATTTTAGCGATGCAACCAAATATTAGCAGGGTTATTAGTTTAAGCAGTAGTGCTGATTTCTTAGATTTAATACATTTTAAAAAACATATAGGTCTAGCTAGGTATGATGTTATTTATGATTTACATTCATCTCTTAGGTCAAAATTTCTGACGATTGGTTTGGATATAAAAGTTGTTACAATAAATAAACCTAGATTATTAAGATTTATTTTATTTCAGTTTCATAAAAATAAGTTTCCTAAAGATTTTTCAACGATAATGATGTATCATAATTGTCTAGGATGGGGACACTCTAATAATTTTCCAGATACAAAATTAGTTGTTAGTAAAGCAGAACAAGAATATGCTAGAAATTTTTTATATAAAAATAAGGTTGGGAGTAATTTTATTGTTCTAGTTCCTGGCGCAGCTTGGGCACAAAAGCAGTGGTACTCAAATAGATATAGTGAAGTAATAAATAAAATTGTTGAAAAAACAGGTAAAGATATCATTATGCTTGGCGGAGAAAATGATAAAATTTGTAAAGAAATAAATCAGATTAATAGTCATGTAATAAACTTTGCTGGAAAAACTGATCTTAGAGAAGCCATGGCAATAATTTCTTTATCAGATGTCGTCTTTGGCAGTGATACGGGTTTAATGCATATTGCTGAATCTTTAGGAAGGTCTGTCTCGATGATTCTTGGACCTACTTCTGTTGAGACCGGTGGAGGTACATACCTAAAAAATTCTGTAAATATTGAATCAGATGTTTGGTGTCGACCATGTTCACAAAATGGAAGTAAAAAATGTTTTAGATCTAATCAATATTGTATGGATTTTATTAAGACTGATACTGTGGCCAATTCAGTTTTGAAGAGAGTATAAATTGTCACTTCTATTTATATTATTTTATAATATAATCTTTTATCCAGTTTTTTTTCTGTTCTCTACTGTAGGTATAGCTTTTAATAAAAAATACAGAGAAGGATTTATTAGTAGGTTTTATTCTATATATATATTAAGAAGATACTTTAATAAAATTAGTCCAAATGTTAATATATATTGGTTTCATTGTTCTTCTAGAGGTGAGTATTTACAGGTAGATACGCTAATAGAAAAGATTAAAAATCATAGTAAAAATAATATAGTTCTTGTTAGTTTTTTTTCTCCCTCTGGATATAATTCTTTATTGAGCCCTCAGGTTGATTTAAAAATTTATTTACCTTTTGACTTCTTTTGGTCAATTAATAGTGCTCTTAAAATAGTTAATCCGAAAAAAATTATTTTTGCGACTACTGATTTATGGCCTAATATGTTAACAATTGCAAAAATAAAGAATATTGAAACTATCGTTATAGGTGCTAAGTCAAATCAATCATTTGGTAAAAAATATTCAATAAAGAAACTAGTTTATAAGTATTTATATTCTAAAATTTCTAAAATTTTTACTATTACCAGTACTGATACTTTACATTTTAAAAATATATTTAGTAATGATGAAAAAATATTAATCACTGATAAAGGAAATCCTAGGTACGATCAAGTTTTATTAAACATAAATTCTATTCCATCTAAGCTGAAATTACCAGTGCTTCATAGAAATAAAACCATCTTATTTGCTAGTATGCATAGAGAGGATAGAAATATTATATTACCATATATATTATCATTCATGCAGAAAAACACTGAATTTGATATAATTTGGGCTTCACATGAGCCAAGTAAAAGTGATAGTAGATATTTAGATTCTATTTTTTCTAGATATAAAATTTCTACTGGTGTTTTTAACTCTATTGAATCATTTGGAAATTTAGATAGTAGAGTTAAAGTAGTAGAAGTAGTTGGTATTTTATCCAAATTATACTGGTTATCCAGATTCGCTTATGTTGGAGGAGGATTTTCAACTGGTGTTCATAATCTTATGGAGCCTTCAATTGCGAAAACACCGACAATTTTTGGACCTAATTATAAAAGTTTTAATGAGGCTATCGATTTGATAAAAATCAAAGGAGGATTCAGTATTGTTGATGGAGAAAGTTTTATTAAACAATTTGAGAAATTACTAAGTGATGATAATCTTATATTGGATGCTAGTTCATCTGCAGAGAGATTTATAAAAAAAAATGCAGGAGCTACAAATAGGATTATTAATGATTTGGTTGATTGATGAATAGATTATAATGAGAAAATCTTGGGTAAAATAAATAAAATCAAAAATAAGTATATGGGTGATCCTTCTAGAGTCTTAACTCTTGCTAATATTATTAGTATGCTGAGGGCTGGTTTGGCTATTCCGATTATCTATACATTAAACTTCCCTGAAATGAGAGGTCTAACTGCAGCAATTATAATCCTTGCTGTTCTTTCCGATGCTTTAGATGGGTATTTTGCTAGGAAAGCTCATGAGGTTACGCATGTAGGTATGTGGCTTGATCCTATAGCAGATTTCATTATAATTACAGCTGTGGTTTTATATTTAGTAATGACTGGCTTATTTCCGTTGTGGTTTTTTGCATTTTATGTAATAAGGCAGTTTTTGATAGCTGCTCCGGCTATGTATTTTTTAAATACAGGTGAATACATTTTGCACTCAAATTGGTGGGGTAAATGGGCAACTGGTATAACTGCGCTAACTATCTTTCTTCATATTTTTGAATTAAAGGGTATATTGTGGTTAAAGCCATTTTCTCTATACACTGCTTTCTTGTTATCAATCATAAGTTGGTTTATTTATTTTAAAGATTATTATAGAGTATTAAAAAATAGATGATAAGTAAACTATTTAAATCTCTAGAGCGTACTCGTTCGTTATTATTTAGTTCAGTTTATAAACTAAAAAAAAAGCAAACTATATCAGATGAATTCTTAGATGATATCGAAGAGCAATTTCTATTAGCAGATATCGGGTATGATACTGTTGAGAGTATTATAAATATTATAAAAGACTTTTCTAATGATAATCATTTAACTAGAGTTAAAGACTTTTTAATAACTTGTCTTCCTGAAAAATCTTGTTTGGAGTTAAATGAATCTCCGTTAACTATTTTTATGGTAGGAGTAAATGGTACTGGAAAAACAACTAGTGCTGCAAAGTTAGCCAAACTTTATAAGAAAGCAGGTAAGAAAGTAATGTTGATTGCTGCAGATACATACAGAGCTGCTGCTATTGAACAACTAGAAATATGGTCAGAAAGAGCTAAGGTAAAATTAATCAGTAATGAAAAATCAAAAGAGCCTTCTGCTGTTGTTTTTGATGGATTAACATCTGCAAAGGCCTCTAATTATGATGTGGTGATTGTTGATACTGCCGGAAGACTACATACATATGAAAATCTAATGATGGAATTAGAAAAAATGTATAGAATAGTAAAAAATAGATTTCCTGAATTTATAGTTCGTAATATGATAACTATTGATTCGCTTCTTGGTCAAAATTCGATAGTACAAGCTAAGAATTTTAATAAAATCATTCCACTTGATGGTGTCATTCTAACGAAACTCGATAGTACAGCAAAAGGAGGAATTATATTTTCAGTATTTAAAGAGCTTGGTCTTCCTGTTAAATTTATTTGCACTGGTGAGAGCATTGATGATATAGAATATTTTGACCCTAAAATATATTTAGATGGTTTACTAGGTAAAGATTAATTTATAATATGAGTAAAAAAGTAAATATTATTAGTTTAGGTTGTGCAAAAAACTTAGTTGATTCAGAAATTTTATTAGGTGGACTAAATAAATCAGATTTAGTAATCACAAAACAACCTGAAGATGCTGAATCAATCATTATTAATACTTGTGGGTTTCTTGATATAGCTAGAGAAGAATCTATTGATACAATTTTACAGGCTGCCGAGCTCAAAAAAACAGGCAATCTGAAAGAGCTTGTTGTAATGGGATGTCTATCAGAAAGGTTTCCTGATGAGATAGCAAAAGAAATTCCTGAAGTTGACCGTATTTTTGGTAGTAATGATCACAGGCAAATTGTTTCCTTTATAACTGGGAAAGATTATTCTAAAGATGACCCATTATTTTTCAGGTCTTTAATGACTCCAAATCATTATTCGTACATTAAAATTGCTGAAGGATGTGATAATG
>MDTE01114146.1_pt1 | contig 10295 bp, 9 predicted proteins | sample 811231 | NCBI WGS metagenome assembly MDTE01 (sample SAMN05326651, study PRJNA326480) | marine metagenome | isolation source: seawater | place: Indian Ocean: Red Sea | collected 2010 | reverse complement strand
GTCGACGACTTCCAGAATCTCTTCTGCCGAGTTGGTGCCGAACACCCAGTTCATGTGTTCTTCCCAGTGGGAGACCGAAAGTTTCGTGCCGGTGCCTTCCAGGCGGCCGCGTGTGATCTTGCCGTAGTCATTGATGGCTCCCCAGGCGATGGCGCATTTCAGCCGGTGTTCGAACCCGGCTGCGCGCGGCACGTAGTAACCGCCCAGGCTGATGCCGGCCATCCCGATCCGGTCGGAATCCACATCGTTGCGCCCTTCCAGATAATCGACCGCGGCACCGGCAGGCACTTCGGTCTCGGGGAAGAGTTTCAAGTCGCGCAGGCGCAAGGCCTCGCCGACACCGGGATGATCGATCAGCAGGGTCGAGATGCCGCGGGCGGCATAGGCGCGCGCGACTCCGGCGAGATATAGGAATTCCTTCATCACATCTAGGCCATCGAAATGGATGATGCACGGCGGCTGCCCGTCGCCGCTAACGGTCCCGGGGTCGGCCCGATAGAACAGGGCTGGCAGGCTGGTGTCCTTGTAGGGCACCTCGACCCACTCGACCGGGCCTTCTTCGCGTTCGACGCCTTTGCGGAAGACATCGAGCATTTGTTTGTAGGTCTCGATGCGTACGGGATCGTCCGACTTGCACATGCGCTCCGCCGTCATGAAATAAGCGGCCGCGCGCTTGTATTTGGCGCTGGCACTGATCCGGCGTCCGGCGGCGTCATCCTCGTTCGCCAGCCGTTCGCTGCGTTCGCCCAGCATCATCCATCGCTTGTGCCAGGCCTCGTTGGCCGCATCGTCGTTGGCGCCGGCAATATCTTTCAGCGGCTTCAATGCCTCGTCGACCTCGGACAGGACAGCGCCGGAGTTGATTGCCATCACGGCGGCCATCGACCAAGGATAATTGTCGGGGAAATATTCGAACATCATGGCGGATTGCTCCCTTGGAATGTTGTTCGGGGTCTGATGCCCCGTTCGGATCTAGTTGGCGGACAGATCGGACATCACCTTGAAGAGATCGGCCTGGGCTTCGAAGCCAATGCCGGGCCGGTCCTCGTCCAGGGTGAGATAACCGTCGACGACTTCGGCATCGTCGGCGAAATCCGAAAACATGCCAAACGTGTTCGGATAGGATTCGCAAAGCAGCATGCCGAGCCCGGCGGCGATGTGCAGGGACATCTGGTTGCCGCCGTGGGGCATGAGCGCGTTCTCCGTCCAGCCGTGCTGTTTCAGCATCTCGATGGTGCGGGTGACCGCGACCACGCCGTAACTCTGGGGCGGGTCGGTCTGCAGCACGTCATGATCGGGGCGCAGTCCGCCGAAACGGACGAGGTTCTGGACATCCTGGGTCGAGAACAGGTTTTCGCCTGTTGCCATCGGCGGCGCGTAGATTTCGGCAAGCTCAGCCATCAGCGCATAGTCGAGGGGATCTGTCGCCTCCTCATACCAGCGCAGTTGGTAGGGTTCCAGGGCCTTCGCATACTCGAAGGCGCCATCGCGCGTCAGGCCGCAATTGGCATCCACGGCCAGGTTCCAGCCATCGTCCCCGACCAGCTTCAGAACCGCCTCCAGCCGCTCGATGTCCTCGGCGACGCTCGCGCCGCCGACCTTCATCTTCAGCTGGGTGTAGCCCATGTCGAGATAGCCGCGCATCTCGTCTAGCAACTCGGGGATACCCTTGCCAGGTGCGTACCAGCCACCGCCCACATAGACGAACATCTTCGGTTTCGCGCCGCCGGGATTGTAGCGCGCCTCGATGGACCTAAAGGCCGGCTTCTCCTCGATCTTGGCGATCGCATCCCAGACCGCGAACTCGATGGTCCCGATCCCGACCGAACGATCCGAATGCCCGCCGGGTTTTTCGCCCTGCATCATCGCGGCGAGGATCGCCTCGGGATCGAGATTGTCGCGCTCTTCGTCGACCAGGCTGTCGGGGTCGGCGTCGAGGACACGCGGGATGAATCTTGTGCGCATCTGGGCACCGCAGGCATAGCGTCCCGTCGAGTTGAACGCATATCCCACCACCGGCCTGCCGTCGCGAATCACGTCGGTGATGACGGCGACGATCGAGGTGGTCATTTGGCTGAAATCGAACACCGCATTGCGCAGCTTCAGGTTCAGCGGGACCGCGGTTTCGCGAATATCGATAATACGCATGGCTTTGATTTCTACGCTGCTGGCGGTTCGAGGCCAATCATGATTTACGCACGGGGCTGGAAAACCGGTCGCGAACCTCCCGGCGCAGGACCTTGCCGACGGCGCTGCGCGGTAGGTCGTCCACCAGGTGGACCGTCTTGGGTGCCTTGACTGAGCCGAGTTCCGCCTTGGCGTGGGCGATGATGTCGTCCGGTGACGCGGATGCGCCGCCGCGAAGTTGCACGGCCGCCTCGACCCGCTCGCCCCAGTAATCGTCCTCGGCGCCAAACACGACACATTCATAGATGTCAGGATGGCGCACGAGCGCGCCCTCGACATCGGTCGGATAGACGTTGAATCCGCCGGAGATGATCACGTCGCGCAGCCGGTCCTTGAGAAACAGGTAGCCGCGCTCGTCGATGAGCCCGCCGTCGCCGGTGTGGAGCCAGCCGTCCTTGAACGCCTCGGCCGTCGCCTCGGGATTCTTGTAGTAACCGGTCATGGTTAGCCCGCCGCGGACCACTACCTCGCCGGTCTCGCCTGGCGGCAGGATGTTGCCGTCCGGGTCCATGATCTCGACCCGCATCAGGGGCGTGGCGCGGCCGACGGACCCGTTGTTGGCATCCATCTCGAGTTCCGCTGCCGTCATGGCGGTGCAGATTGACGAGGCCTCGGTCTGGCCGTAGAGGGTTTCGATGGCGTTGGGAAAGACCTGCTGGGCTTCGCGCACCTTTTCCGGCGGCATCGGTGCGGCCGAGTAGATCAGGTGCCGTAAATGGGGAAAGGACCGGCACTCGATGTTCGGCTCGGCCATCGCGCGATAGATCATGGTCGGCGGCATGAAGATCGTGCTGACGCCGCGATTCTCGAAGGAATCTAGGATCCGGTCCGGGTCGGGCGTCGGCAGTACGATGTTGCGGCCGCCGACCGCGAAGATCGGCAGCATCAGGATGAACGCGGCATGGCTGACCGGTGCGGCGGCGACCTGGCAATCGTCCGGGTTGAGCCGGAACACCGACAGGAAGTTTCCGATCAGCGTGATCCCGGTCCGGTAGGGCTGCATGACCGCCTTGGGCAAGCCGGTCGACCCGCCGGTGAACTTGATCGCCTGCAAATCCGTGTTCGGGTTGAGGTCGTGGCGGTCCGGCCGCTTTCCGCGATGGGCCGCGATTAGGCCGTCGACACTGTCGCCGGCGGGCCTTTTGTCCGGCGCGGCGACGATGAACGGCGTGTCGCCGGGATCGAACGCATCGCGCGCGGCATCGTCGGCGATGATGAGGTTTGGCTCAACCAGGTTCATCAGCGCGTTGTTCTCAGTCGTGCCGCTGCGCGGATTGACCGCCACCCAGATATGCCCTGCCAGGTGGGTCGCAAGTATGGCGATGACATGCTGCAGATTGTTGTAGCCGCAGGCTACGATCTTGGCCTGCTTGTGGGGCAGGCGGCGCTGCAGGGCGACGGCAAGCGCCTCGACCCGCTCGACGAGTTCGCGATAGGTGAGCTTCGTCGTGTCGTCCTCCAGCGCGATCCCGTCGGGATTGATCTGGCGGCCGCGGTAGAGAGTGTCGATGGGAAGCATGCGGGGCTCGGGCAAAAACGGTTATCCACGCGAACGTCGGCTTCGCGTAGGATGGAATTCTACTATCGGGTTTTTCGTGCGCACGGCAACCGGGTGCGCGGTCTTACATTCTGGGAGGAAAATATGGCGAAGAAAATTGAGCATTGTCACTGGCCGGACGCGCCGGACATCTGGATGCCCTATGCGCCCGCGATCAAGGTGACCGGCGGAACCACGGTCTATCTGGCCGGCGTGACGGCCGCACCCGTCTATCACTCGCACCCCCATGTGCCCGAGGAGTTCGCCGACATGCCCGACGATATGGACGGGCAGGCAAGGGCGGTCCTCGACAATCTCAAGCGCGGCCTCGACGCGGTCGGCGCGACCTTCAACGACATCGTCACGGCGGACCGTTTCCTGACCAACATGTCCGACCAGGATGTGCTCAACAAGGTCTGGGCCGGGTATTTCGTGGATGCCAAACCGGCGACGACGACGGTGCAAATCGTGCAGCTCGCGACCGATCCGCGCTGCATCCTCGAGGTCAATGCGATCGCGGTGGTCGACTGATCAGCCGCGCCGGGGCGGCGCGTCCCGGTAGTTGCGGATCAGCTCGTCGGGCTCCAGGGAGTCCACCTTGCGCAGCTGGGGGAAGAGCCAGGCAAAGCCGACCGCGACCGTGACGGTCGCCGCGCCGCCGACCACCACGGCGGGCACCGTTCCCCACCAGTGGGCGGTGACGCCGGATTCGAACTCGCCCAGCTCGTTTGATGCGCCGATGAACACGGCCGTCACGGCGCTCACCCGGCCGCGCATCTCGTCGGGCGTGATGATCTGCACCAGGTTCTGGCGCACGAAGACGCTGATCGCGTCGGCGAATCCCATTACGAACAGGGCGGCGATCGATAGCCAGAAGATCTCCGACACGCCGAAGATGATGACGCCGAGTCCGAAGGTGCCGACGGCGTAGAGCAGTTTCAGCCCGGCGCGCCGTGTCACCGGATGTTGCGTCATGTACAGCGCCCCCAGGAACGACCCGGCCGTGAAGGCCGAGCGCAGGATGCCGAAACCTTCGGCGCCCACGCCCAGTATGTCGGTGGCATAGACCGGGAGCAGCGCGATGGCGCCGCCGAACAGGACGGCGAACAGGTCGAGTCCGATCGTGCCCAGGATCACCTGGCGCGACCAGATGAACCTGAAGCCTGCCAGGATGCTGGCGACCGCGATCGGCGCCTGGCTCACGACCTGCGCCGGCTTGCGCACCATCGCCGCCAGGCCGGTTGCCAGCACGAACACCGCGACCGAGAGGATGTAGACGAACAGCTCGTCCTGGCCGTGCGCCGCGCCGAACGCGATCAGCAGGCCCGAGATGGTCGGTCCGATGATCCGCGCCATCTGGAAGCCGGCGGCGGACCAGGCAATGGCGTTGGCCACGTCTTCCGTGGGGACCAGGTTGGGCACGATCGCCATCTGGGCCGGGGCCTGGAAGGCGCGCGCGACGCCGAACAGCACGAGCACGGCCAGGATGATCCGGAAGTCGATGGCGCCCGACCAGGTACCCCAGAGCAGGGTCGCGGCGCACACGGTTTGCAACGCGACGCAGCCCAGGATGATGCGCATCCGCGGCAGCCGGTCGGCGGCGACGCCGGAGACCAGGAACAGCAGCGCAAAGGGCGCGAACTGGGCGAACCCGACAAGGCCGAGATTGAGCTCGCTCGCCGTTAGCCGGTAGACCTGCCAGCCCACGGTGGTGACCAGCATTTCGGTCGCCAGGATTCCCGACACTCGGGTCGCCCAGAAATAGCGGAAGTCGCGGTGCCGGAAGGCGCGCATGCCCGCTAGTTCACTGCGTGGTGCGGCGGCGGGGGGATCGGGTGAGGACATCTGTCCTGTGGGGCTGGAACGGGTGCCGGATCGGCGTCGACCTAACTAGCGGCGGTGGTGGGGCATGTCAAAGCGGGGCCGTGGCCGCTATCCTCGTCGGCGATGCCACCCGTTAGCCGGAACGACCAGCCATGACAAAGACCCGAAAAACCCCCGCCGACCTGCGCAGCGCGAACTGGCTCGCGGGCGAGAGCATGCGCGCGTTCAGCCATCGCGGGCGGTTGCGCCAGCTCGGCTTCAGCCCCGACGACTTCGACGGCCGGCCGGTCATTGGCATCCTCAACACCTGGTCCGACCTCAACACCTGCCACGGCCATTTCCCCGAGCGGGTGCAGCAGATCAAGCGCGGCGTCTATCAGGCCGGCGGCTTCCCGGTGGAGATGCCGGCGATCACGCTGGGCGAGATCATGATGAAGCCGACGACGATGCTCTACCGCAACCTGCTGGCGATGGAGGCGGAAGAACTGATCCGCTCCTACCCCGTCGACGGCGCGGTGCTCATGGGCGGCTGCGACAAGACCACACCGTCGCTGATCATGGGTGCGACCTCGGCGGGCCTGCCTGCGATCTACTTGCCCGCGGGGCCCATGCTGCGCGGCTTTTGGAACGGCGAGACGCTGGGCAGCGGCACCGACCACTGGAAATACTATGCGGAGTACCGGGCGGGAAACATCGAGTCCGGCGTGGTCGACGAGGTGCTCGCGGGCGCGTCCCGCTCGGCGGGCACCTGCATGACCATGGGCACCGCCGCGACGATGATGTCGCTGGCCGAGACCCTGGGCATGACCCTGCCCGGAGCCTCCTCGATCCCGGCAGCGGATTCCAATCACGGCGTGATGGCCGCCGCGACCGGGCGGCGCATCGTCGAAATGGTCTGGGAAGATCTGGTGCCCGCCGACATTCTGACGCAAGCCGCCTTCGACAACGCCATCACCGTCGACATGGCCATCGGCGGCTCGACCAACGCGATCATCCATCTGGTCGCCATGGCGGGCCGCGCGGGCGTTGACGTGCCGCTCTCGCGCTTCGATGAGATTTCCCGGCGCACGCCCTGGCTTGCCAACACTCGTCCGTCCGGTGCCTACCTGATGGAGGATTTCTACTATGCAGGCGGCCTGCGTGCGCTGATGCGCCAGCTCGACGATTTGCTCGACGGCAGCGCGCCGACCGTGGCGGGCACCCCCATTGGTGAGAGTTGGACCGATGCGGTGCTACACAATGACGATGTAATCCGCACCCGCGACAATCCGCTTGGCCCCGACGGCGGCACGGTCGTGCTGACCGGATCGCTCGCGCCCGACGGCGCGGTCATCAAGCAGACGGCGGCCGACCCGTCGCTGCTCAGGCACACCGGCCCGGCCGTGGTGTTCGCCGACCGGGCGGATCTCGACGCGCGGATCGACGATCCGGACCTGGACGTCACGGCTGATTCGGTGCTGGTGCTGCAGAATCCAGGGCCAGTCGGTGCGCCGGGCATGCCCGAATGGGGCCAGCTGCCGATCCCGAAGAAGCTGCTGGAAGCCGGTGTGCGCGACATGGTGCGCATCTCTGATGCACGCATGTCGGGCACCAGCTACGGCACGTGTGTGCTGCATGTGGCGCCCGAGGCCCATGTGGGCGGGCCGCTGGCGCTGGTGCAAGACGGCGACATGGTGACGCTCGATGTGGCGGAACGGAAGCTCGATCTTGAGGTCGACGCCGCGGAACTGGAGGCGCGCCGCTCGGCGTGGGCCCCGCGCAAGCAGATTCCGGAGCGCGGCTATGTCTCCATGTACGCCGCCCACGTCACCCAGGCGAACCGGGGCTGCGACTTCGATTTCCTGCACGCGGGCGCGCCGATCCCCGAGCCGGAGATTTTCTAGCGCGTCTCTAACCCGCCGCCGCGACGATCTCGCGGAACTCCTCATCGGTGATCTGCCGGCGCGCGGCCTGGATCTTCTCGCGCAGCTTCGCGACCACGTCCTGCTCGTTGCCGTCGGCGATGGTGAGGCCCAGCTCGTCGGCCTTGGCGCGCACGGCCCACGGGCCCGAATAGTGGCCCAGCAGGTTGTGCTGGGTGTTCCCGAACACCTCCGGCTTCATGCACAGATACGACCAGAAGCCTTCCTCCGTCGGCGGCACGCAGTAGTGCACCTCGACCAGGTGAGAGAAGGCGGTCTTGCCCACGAAGGGCATGGTGTCTGGCATCGGCCAGGGCATGGTCTCGGCGACCAGCTGTGACAGCTCGGTCAGCTTCTCAAGCTTGATGCCGCAATCCATGCCGTAATAAAGCTGGATGACGGAAGCGACCTCGGCGAAGCAGGCGATGTGGGCGCGCTCGCCCAGCCCGTTGACGCAGGCATCGATGATGTCGGCCCCGCCTTCCAGCCCGGCATAGAGCGCGGCGGCGGCCATGCCCACATCGTTGTGGGTGTGCAGCGCGATCTCGGTGCCCGGCAGGCGGCGCTTCATCTCGCGCACCACATAGGTATAGACCCGGTAGATCGCCATGCCGTTGATGTCGTCGAGGCGGATCATGTCGGCGCCCGCCTCCACCAGCTTGCCGCAGACCTCGGCCAGCCGGTCGATGGGGATGCGCGTGCAGTCCTGGATCAGGCAGCCCACTTTGCGGTCGGGCCCGGCCTTGGCGCGGGCATAGGCGACGGAGCCCATGGCCCGGTCGATCGCCTCGTCGATGGTGATGCGCGCGCCGGCCATGGATTCGAACAGGCACATCTGGTGCTCGGAGAAGGAGAAGCAGAGCGAGGCGTAGTCGGCGCCGTGGTCGTAGTTGAGGTCGACCTCGGGCTTGGCGAGCTCGGGGTTGAGCACGGCGGTCGGGTGCACCAGGGCGTCGATCAGCATGTGCGGGTGGCGCTTCTTCACCTCCGCCATTTCCTGGGGGTCGTCGTGATGCATCTGCACCATGGACACGCCGGTCTCGGCCAGCTTGTCCGCGATCTTCAGCACCTGGTCGCGGGTCAGGGACACGCCGGGCAGCTGGCGGCCTTCGCGTAGCGTAATGTCGCAGAGCTGCACCTTGTCGGGCAGGGTCATCTCTGCGCGGATTTCGTCTGCGAAGCAATGTTGCGAGATCCGCCACATGTCCGTCGTGGCTTCGAGCTTGTCGTTGACCGGGTAACCGGGTGCGAAATCGGGCATGGCGTCCTCCTTCATTGACGTCGGGACATTTTAGCGAACGCGGCCGCCCCCGAAATGGCATAATCGCGTGAAGCCACGGGAGGGGCGTCCATGAACATCTTCATCACCGGTGCCACCGGGTATATCGGCGGCACGGTCGCGGCCAAGCTGATGGAGGCCGGGCACACCATCACCGGGCTCGCCCGCAACGGGGAGCGGGCCGCGTTGCTCAACGCGCGCGGGATCGGGCCGGTTGTCGGCACCCTGGATGACCTGGACATCCTGGCCGATGCAGCGCGCGCCGCGGACGCCGTGGTCAACGCCGCCAATGCCGACCATCCGTTTGCCGCGCGTGCGATCACCCAGGCGCTGGAGGGCTCGAACAAGGTGCTGCTGCACACCAGCGGTACCTCGATCGTCGCCGACAATGCCAACGGCGCGGCCGGCGGTACGGTCTACGCCGAGGACACGCCCCTCGACCCGCTGCCCGAGAAGGCCTCGCGGGTCGCCACCGACCGCATGGTCGTGGACGCCGCGGCCCGGGGCGTGCACGCGGTGGTGATGTGTCCCTGCCTGATCTACGGACGCGGGCTCGGTGTGCGGCCCGACTCGATTCAGGTGCCCCTGTTCATCGAGACGGCAAGGGCCTCCGGCGTGCCGCGCCATCTGGGCCTGGGGCTGAATATCTGGTCGAACGTCCATATCGAGGATTGCGCGGATGCCTACGTCGCCGCGCTGGAGCGCGCTCCGGCGGGATCGTATTTCTATGTGGAGGCCGGGGAGGATTCGATGCTCGACCTCAACCGCGCCGTCGGTCGGCTGCTCGGGCTGGGCGAGGAGACGGAGACCTTGCCGCTGGCCGAGGCGATCCGCGCCTGGGGCCTGCCCATGGCCCATGGCATGGGCTCCAACGTGCGAGTCATCGCCGACCGGGCGCGCTCAGTGCTCGGTTGGGCGCCGTCGCGCGCGCCGCTGCTCGACGATATAGAGCACGGCTCGTATCGGGATGCGCTTGCGGGTTAACGCAAGATCGCGGTCCAACTGGGGAGCTTCATGTCTGAATCCAAGGATCCAAACACCCGCGAGTTAGCAGATAAAATTCGGCAGCGAATGTTTCGGGAGGTATTCGGAGGGCGTCTGATTGACAATCAAATGCGAGGTCCTTGGGCCGAGCATGTGGCGGCAGAAGCGCTTGGCGACAAATGTCAGGTGGTAAGCCACGGGTGGCATGCTCGGGATCCTGAGATTGCGGACCACCTCGATCCGACACATTGGCTTTTCTATATGGTTCCGATTTCCGGCAGGAATGCGATGTTTCCAGTCGGAGAACCAAATGCCGGCCAGAAAAGCAAGTCGTCATACTTCGTGCGGCCGGCAGCGCTGCAGCGCGCCGAGTATAAGCATGCGCCCGTAGACCCAATGAGTTTTGAAGTCCTTCGCGAGCGGGGGGTGTCCGAATCCTTGGGGATTTAGACCGAACGGCGCGCTATGAGTTGGGAAGAGGAAAATGGTGCCGCCGGAGTGAATTGAACACTCGACCTCACCATTACCAATGGTGCGCTCTACCCCTGAGCTACGGCGGCACAATGTTCGAAAACGCGCGGGT
>MDTE01107187.1_pt1 | contig 10295 bp, 8 predicted proteins | sample 811231 | NCBI WGS metagenome assembly MDTE01 (sample SAMN05326651, study PRJNA326480) | marine metagenome | isolation source: seawater | place: Indian Ocean: Red Sea | collected 2010 | reverse complement strand
TTGGCTACCATCTGAAGAAAACCTAGGCGAATGAATCGTAACCATACTGTCATGACTGATTGTTTTCAAGATATCACCCGATTCCCGATCCAGAAAATGCAAAACATCCTGCCGGTGCGCTTTGATGCCTAAAACAAGTTGATCTTCAAAAATATCAAATCCTGATTGGAGGAAATGTAACGATTCAAAATTGGGATCTTTGCCTGTTGCCTTGATTCGTTTTTTCTTTTTTCCATAAATCGGTTTGTCATACACAGCGGGAAAACCATCCTGACTGGAAATATAGACCACATGGCGATGCCCATTCGAATCCAAATAGGATAGGGGAAAAATATTTAATCCTTCGCGAGTCAGAATCGTTTCCGATTTTGCTGCTGGATCTTCTCCCGATAGTGCAAGGGAATAAGATTGCCGCAGAGATTGATTCCATTCGTCTTGGAGGATGGTAAAAGATTTGTTTGAAATGAATGCGATTGCATCTTCGAAGGAATCATACACCCATGTATTTTCCATGAGCCAGCGGATTTTCTCGATGCCGTATTTCCCCTCATACCATCTAAGAAACGATTGGCCTTCTTTGTAAGACAAATAACCGCCTACTTGACTCAATGGTACCAATGATCCGTGGAGCAATCGGTCCCGGATCACCATATCGGATTGGGAGTCCCAACCCACAGACCACCACTCCGCCAATCCTTCGGTAAACCAATGGGGAAAAGCTGGCGGACGAGAAATATTTTTCAGTCGAACCGGATCCATGATCTTGCTGAACGTGAATACATGGGCCAATTCGTGAACCAGGACATTTCTGAAATTGGATAAATCTCCCATGTAAGGAATAACAACACGACCTTTTCTGTGTTCAAAAAATCCGCCCACACCCTCGGGAATCATCATGGGCAAAACGTTGGTTTGCTGGAAATGGATATGATTGCTGTAAATGATCAATGGAACCGTATCCCGGAGGGTATGATTGAACTTTATTTCTAAATCGCTGTAAGCTTCTTCAAGAACAGCAGCCGCTATTCTGGCAATGGCTTTTTCTTCCTTATAATAAAAAATATGAAAATGGTCTGTTTTCAGAATTTGCCAATCGAATTGTTCATACTGGATTTTGTTACGGCCAAAATAAAATTGGCCCGAAAGATCATCGGGAACAATCAGGTTGAGGAGGAAAAGTAAGTGAAGTGTAGTTCGTTTAAAGACCATGAGAAAACTTACAAGGACTGAAAGATTTTGGCTAATTGATTTGTGGTCCCACTCAAACATGAGTGGGAATTTTCTTTTTTATGAATAAGTTCCGCCCCTGTTTTCAATCGATTTCAAAAAAAATAACATTCTGTGTTTCGACTTGTAGTAATCATTTTTATTGTAAATACCTTCATAGCAAAAGCAAATGCAGGCGATACGTTTATCCTTCATGGTCAGATTCAGTTTTCTGATGATGGGATGGGATACGGTGGATCCGATGTGTGGGGATATACAACATCCGAAGGTGAAGATGTTGCCATCATGGGAATTTTAGAGGGCGTTGTGTTCATCCGTGCAGAGGATATAGCCATCATTGATACAGTGCTTGGCCCCATGGGAGGCGACCCCTATTATCATCGAGATATAAAAACTTTTGACCATTATGCTTATGTCGTCAGTGAAAATACCGGAACCAACGAGGGACTTCAAATCATTGATCTGTCAGGCCTCCCTGAGAGTGTGGAACTGGTGGACACCTATTCTTATAATAACCATGTGCGGTCTCACAATATGTCTATAGATACCGCCACGGGATTTGCTTACATCTGCGCCCAAACCTATGAAGGATTTCGGGTGGTGGATATTAATGATCCTGAAAACCCAAGCGATGTGAATTTTGTTTACACAGAGACGATCCACGATGTCTTTGCCCAAAATGATTTGGTTTATGTGGCAGAAGGTTGGCGAGGAACGTTCTCAATCTACGATTTAAGTGATAAATCTAATCCAGCTTTATTGGCGAGAGTATCCATACCCAATAACGGGTATGTCCATAATATTTGGCCTTCTGATGATGGAAATTTTGTTGTGACGACGGAAGAATCTGTTCCTAAAACAGTCAAAATTTGGTCTATAGAAGATTTGGATAATATTCACGTTGTGGGCGAATATTTAGGTGATAACCTGGTAGCACATAATGCCCAGGTTTTAGGCACAAGAATTTTCCTGTCCCATTACACTTATGGAATGGTTATTGTTGATTACAGTGATCCGTTTGATCCGATTGAAGCCGCTCATTTTGATACATATCCTCAGCATGATGAACCATCACCGCCTTGGCATGGGAATTGGGGTATTTTTCAATACACTGAAAACGGCTATGTTTACGGCAGTGATTTAAACGGGCTGTTTACGGTTATGATTTACCAAAAAGGGTTGGATCACGGGGTCCTTTACGGCGATGTGAATGAGGACCAAATTGTCAATGCAATGGATGTTGCCTTTTTAGTAAATGTCGTCCTGAAGGATCAAAACTTAACAGAAACTCAATGGATCCGTTCAGATGTAAATTTCGATGACACCATTGATATTTTTGATATATTTCACTTAACAGACTTGATTAGCGAGAATTAGAAATGAAAAAAATACTTATTCTCTCAACAGTTCTTTTATTATTTAGTGGCTGTATTACACTCAAATTCGATGTCCAACTTGAGACCGGGAAAAAATCCGAACCGGAAAAATTCCATGAAATTTTGAATGAAGAGTGGGAAAAGGGAATAGAACGGAGCCCGGAATGGGCTTCCCGTTTAGGAGACAATCGGTTCAACGATCAATTGAATGATGTTTCTTATGAAATTGTAATAAAGCGGCAAAGTGAAACCCGGGAATTACGCCAAAAAGTAAAAAATATTGACCGCTCAAAATTGTCTGAAAGTGATCAACTGAATTATGATCTTTATCTCCATGGTATTGAAAAACGCATTGAAGGATTTCAGTTTTTGTCCTATTTAATGCCTATAGACCAAATGGGCGGTATCCAGATCGGCTTTGCTGGCATTCATAATTATATGCCATTCAAAACGACTCAAGATTATGAAAATTATCTTTCCCGTATGCGAGCTTTTCCAACAAAAATGGATCAAACTATTGATTTGATGAAACGAGGTGTTGAGGTCAGATGGGTGCCACCGAAAATTGTTTTGAGATCTGTCCCGGAACAAATAAAAGCCCAATTTGAAAAACCGGTGGAGGAATCGCCTCTGTTTAAACCATTTCAGAATTTTCCACAAGCCATACCTGAAGCAGAACAAAGTCGATTCATTAATGACATGAAATCGCTGTTGAAGGATGTCGTTTATCCCGCCTATGAATCTCTTTATACCTATTTTACAGAAACGTATTTACCTGCCTGTCGGGAATCCATTGCTTGTAAGGATTTTCCAAACGGTGATGTCTATTATAAATATAAAATTAAAAGTTTTACCACCACCGATAAAACCGCCGAAGAGATTCATCAAATTGGCTTGGATGAGGTTGCCCGGATTCGGTCTGAAATGATGAAGGTTATTGAAGAAACAGAATTTGATGGATCATTTGAAGAATTTTTAACCTTTCTGCGGACGGATCCCCAATTTTATTTCACTTCTGAAGAAGAATTGCTCAATGAATACCGGGTGATTTGTAAGATGGCTGATGCGGAACTCCCCAAATTTTTCGGTCTCTTACCGAGATTACCTTACGGTGTAAAACCGATTCCCAATTACCAGGCGCCAGCCTCCCCAACAGCATATTATTATTCCGGATCCCAGGAAGCAGGGCGAGCTGGATTTTTCATGGCGAATACATACAAACTGGAAGCACGTCCAAAATATGAAATGGAAGCCCTTTCAATCCATGAGGCTGTTCCGGGACACCATCTGCAAATTACCATTGCCCAGGAGTTGGATAATATTCCAAAATTCCGTCGTTATGGTGGATACACTGCTTTTGTTGAAGGATGGGGACTCTATTCGGAGAAATTGGCAGAAGAAATGGGGTTTTATAGAGATCCTTACAGCAAGTTTGGTCAACTTACCTATGAAATGTGGCGTGCATGCAGGTTGGTTGTAGACACAGGGATGCATGCACTGGGCTGGACACGGCAGGAAGCCATTGATTTTATGTTAGCCAATACAGCAAAAACAGAAAATGATGTTACAGTAGAAATTGATCGGTATATCGCCTGGCCGGGACAAGCATTGGCTTACAAAATTGGTGAACTCAAGATTCGTGAATTGCGCGCCAAAGCAGAGAAAACCTTAGGGGACAACTTTAATATCCGCGATTTCCATGATGTAGTTTTAGGTAGCGGTGCAGTGCCGTTGAACATCCTAGAAAAACATGTGAACGCCTACATTGCCGAGACTCAATAAATCTTTTCGGAACTTTGAACTCTTTCTGATTTTCGTCTAATTTCAGGTCATGCGAGTCTATCTCCATTTAATTTTGGTATTGGGGATTCTTTCTCAATCCCTTTACGCCTGCCGGCTTTGGGCAGTATGCGCAAAATCCGGATTCACCATTCCCACACTTTCTTCCCAAGAACAATCTGTTGTATTAAACCAACTTTCTGCTTTCTATGACCAATCCGAATTTATGGCAAATGGATGGGCGCTGATGGGGTACGCAGCAACGAATCCTGATTCGTTAGAACCCATTTACCGGTCTGATTCTCCCGCAACAGAAGATTCCGCAACCTACTGGAATTCCGTTTCAACATTAATGGAAAACAATGAACATACCATTGGAATCGGACATCTTAGGATTGCCACCTCCGGTACAAATTCAATTCCAAACCCTCATCCATTCCTGTTTTATCAGGCGGGTATTTCCTATTCTTTTATTCATAATGGAACGGTGGACAAAGATCTATTGGTTAACCTGATCACCAATGATGGCACAGATTTGTCCTGGCTTATAGAGCATGAACCACAGACGTTTGGCGGTGGGTCATGGCAGGATGAGGGCTGGAGCAATGTGGTTGATTCGGAGTTATTGATGCTGTTCATTATGCAAAATATTGAAGCCAGCGAATCTGTCCTTTCCGGCCTTGAATCAGCCTTATCAACCTTAGTAGCAGAGGGTGTGCCCTTTACACAATTGAATCTTATTTTTTCTAATGGATCTGACCTATATGTCTTTGGCGGCGTAAATGGGTTATTCATTTCTGAATCTGAAGAGCATTATGCTGTGATGACATTACCACCCACCGATGATGAACTAAGCTGGTCAGGAATTTCCAATGGTGATTTAGTGGTGATCAATGAAAATGGGATTACAACTTATTCTGACTTCACCCATACTGATCCAATTGATCCAATTGTACCAATTGAAGAATTCCTGGTGATGTCACCGGCTTATCCAAATCCGTTCAATGATTTTGTAGCCTTTGAATTAATGACCCGTTCACATGAAAATATAACCATCGAGATCTACTCTATTTTGGGAGAGTTGGTTTATTATCGTGAGTTGAATATGCAGAATTCAGGTTTAAAGAAAGTCAGGTGGGAGGCAAAAACAGGAGTAAACCATGAAATTTCTTCCGGAACTTACCTTATAAAAGCCAGTACAAATCATGAATCAGAAACTCAAAAGATTCTTTTCATAAAATAATAATTATTCCTTAAATTCGCTGGCTTTTTCCGAAGCAAAACAAAATATTTAAACATCTCAATCGGGAGTCCTTGGTTTGGCCAAAACAAAAACTAAAAAAACCGCCAAAGAAGAAGTCAAAACAACTGCTAAAAAAACGCCAGAAAAATCTGCGCCAGACTCAGCTGCAAAGAAAAAAGTAAAACCCAGTAAAGTTTCAAGCGGGAGCATCAGTATGTATCTCGCTGAAATCGGGAAATTCAACCCGCTCCCGCCCGAAAGGGAAGTGGAATTAGCTATCCGCATCCAAGATGATGATGAAATTGCCATGAAAGAATTAGTGGAAGCTAATCTTCGCTTTGTTGTTTCTGTTGCCAAAAAATATCAAGGTAACGGACTTTCATTAGCAGACATTATCAATGAGGGGAATATGGGGCTCATTAAAGCAGCCAAACGTTTTGACCACACCCGCGGTTTCAAATTTATTTCTTATGCTGTTTGGTGGATTCGCCAATCAATTCTCCAAGCCCTGGCCGAGCAATCCCGGTTAATCCGTTTACCGCTGAACCGTGTGGGGACGATCACCAAAATCACACGAGCCGCTGAAAAACTGGAAGCAGAAGTTGAGCGTCAACCCAAAGGAGACGAAATTGGGCAGCAACTGGAAATGAGCGGTGATGAAGTGCTCATGGCTATGCAATATTCCCGGCGCCATAGTTCTCTGAATTCACCTTTCCAGGAAGGGGAGAACAGCAGTCTTTTAGACATTATTGAAGATTCTGAAGCGGAAGAACCGGAAGCGAAAATCATGATGGAATCCATGAGTGAAGAAGTCACCGGTGCTTTGGAAACATTATCTGAACGAGAACGAGTTGTTCTGGAAATGTATTTCGGCATTAACCGTGACAGCGCTATGACCTTGAATGAAATCGGTGAAGAATTTGACCTGACTCGTGAACGTGTTCGTCAAATCAAAGAAAAAGCCATTCAACGATTACGTCACCGTTCACGAAGCAAAAACCTTCGTCGATATTTAGGATAAAATCCCAAAACAAATTAAAAGGGGCTGATTCAGCCCCTTTTTTATTTTAAGGAATCTCCTGTAAGTTTCATTCCTATGTCTCACCAAATGATCAGAGTTCAAATTGAAAATAGCATTTATGATCGACTTGTTAAAAATGCGGTGGATTATGCATTAATTAGTTTGCCCTATACTATTAATAGAATGAACCTTCGAGATTATAAATCTCGAATAACCAATATTGCTAAAGGGAAACTTTCTGAAAATTTGTTTATTTTATTTTGTGAAGAAAATGAAATTCCGGTTCAGACTGAAAAATGCCAAACACCTTTTTTTAAACCGGATAAGAGAGATTTCATTTTAGGAAGAGAAGAGTGGGATATTAAAAATAATTTTTTAAAGCATGATGACCCAGTTTTATCCAAGGATGAGTATTTAGATCTCCCCGCATTAATTCCAAACCGTGGAACTTGGGACCAATGGTCCAAAAAGAGAGACTGTCTACATGCACCTGAAACGGATTCTGTCTGTTATTTATTCTCTTTTATGAAAGGCTGGGAAGGGGATAACCCATTTTTATCCATTGATTTATCGAATGAACAAACAGCTTTTTTATCTTATTTGGTGAAATCACGTGATCAATATAAAAAACCTTATATGGAAGATTGGTTCTGGGAAAAAATGAATGAAAAAGGGAATGGTCATCCTTACAAAATTCAAATGAATTTTCACCCGGAAATGGTCATTTGTGGGATTGCCCAGAAAAAAGATTTTGACCGATTTTATAAATTAAAACCGCAATCTTTTTCAAATGGAATTTTCAAAACGCGAATCAAGAATATGGGAATTCAAATCAAAGATTTATCATCCTTTATAACATTGTATCCCAAATTGAATGAAAAAATAAAATGTGGAGTTATTTTTGACTAAGCTTTTTGAAAGGTTAAACAATAATGGTGAAACGTATTACTCACCCAAGTATGTTTATAACCGTACGGTGCAATTTGGAGATCATCCTGACACCAAAAACCTACATGATTGAATTTCAGGAATTCAGTTAAGTTTTTTGTCAAATCAAATGCCAAAGGATAATGCTTTCCTTTCTTTTTGACATTTTTGACCACGATGGTCAAATGTCCGTTCGTTTTCAACTTTTCTGCGGTTTTTTTATAAATGTCGATTAAGACTTCCAAAAAATTCGAATAATCATCCAGATTGCCGAGATCGTTTTCATTTTCAGAGTAATTGGTTTGGAGTCCTTTGGCTTTTCGTGACGCTTGGACTTCTGCTCCTTTCATATTTAGCATATCCCAATATGGGGGAGAGGTAATAATGTAATCCAACTCCGGAATTTCAAAATGTTGTATATCACGAGCGTCACCTTGAAAAATTTTCCACTGATTATTAGAATCCAAATCTGAACATCTATTCATTGCAATTTCATGAAAAAGATCGCTGAGTTCAATTCCATAGGCATTTCGCCCAAGTTGAAGGGAAGTGACTTGCGTTGTGCCGGTACCGGACATAGGGTCAAAAACAGTATCACCTTTTTGTGTGAATTTATTCAAATACATTTCAACCAAATCTTCCGGATATTTTGCCGGATGAAGGATTTCGTCTTTTGAACGAGGTTTAGGTTTGAGGATGAACCAGTTTTTTAATTGATTGGTTGATTGTTTGTTAGGTTGATGAATTGATTGGTTGATTGAGTGTTTTTGGAGATTTGAGTGTTCATCTTTTCGGAAATAAAGAGATGTCCAAGTGGTCCCATCTGGAAGACAAATAATTTTTTCATCTTTCCTTGTTAAACATCCCGCCAATTGGTTTGACAGACTCCAAGCAAAGGGGACACCTTTTTCATCCATTAAATCATTGGGGATTAAAACCCACAAGAATTTTCGGTAATTCAGGTTTTGTCCATTTTTCAAAATCCATTCAATTGCAGCCGAAATTGAAATTTCACTATCTGTGAGATCGACTGCTAAAAAATCAACTGTTTCAAAAGTTGAATCATTTTGCAACTTCAAGGACAAGGATTTGGTTTTTATCAATGACCCAAATTCATTTGATCCATACCCGAGCACATTTTGTCTTGGTTCCAGAGATGGTTTTGCAAAAAATCTAAGATTGGATTCTACTAAAGACTCTAATCCTTGGAATTGAGTGAACGACTTTTGGAATGGGAGCCACTCCTTGGGGCCCAGGTCATTAAATTTGTTTTTGATTATTGCCATAATAACTAGTTCAATAAAAATTAGAAGGACAAATATAGGTGAAAAATTGATTCATTTTGAATAAGTTTCAATTAGGTCACTCTATCATTTTGAAATAATAAATACCCCATGCGGATTGATTTTAAAATTAACCATCTTTATTATCTTTTTCATTTTGAATGCAAGCCAAGATGTTGGGCAGGATAACGCAGATTATGATTTTCCCGGAATTTGGTTAGGTTTGAAGTTTTGGCACCCTGTCTTAGAAAAACCAGACCACCTTCCAATTTTAATGAATGTTAGAGATTCGCTAAAGACGGAACTATTAAATGGCCCATTCAATGATTATTTATCTCGGGATATTATTTACATATCTCAATACTTGGATGATCATTATTTTGTTTTAAATACAAAATGGAGTCAATTTTGAAACACGATGAAAAACCATGCTGTGATGCAGATTGCAAATGTTGCAATGAGGGGTGTTGCATATCATGTGAGCCGGGGAAGCCTTGCGCATGTGATTGCGACTGCAACTGTTGTGAGGAGGGGCCTTGTTGCTGTTGCAAAGAATAATCTTCATCAACACTCTATCCTAAAAACCCCGGAATTTCCGGGGTTTTTTTATGGGAAAATGGTTAATGATATTTTGAGACTCTTCATCATAAGTTCCGGTCTAATTTTAATGAGGTAACCATGAGATTGATTTTAGTCTCTATTTTCTTTTCGTTTATTTTTGCAGCTGATGAAAACGCCCCAAAACAGCGAACGCGTGATCGTTTAGTAGATATTCACCACATCAAAATTGATGTATCTGTGGATATTAAAGGTGCCGCAGTTTACGGTCATGTAACTCACACGTTGAGCCCATTCAGCTCATCTCTCAATGAATTTTATCTCGACGCAGAGGATATGACTATCCGTCGCGTTCGTGCCAATGGAAAGGATGTCTCTTTTTCCATGGGAGACAAAAAAGTCCACATTACACTGAATCAAACCATAAGTTGGGAAGATACCATCAAGGTTCGGTTGGATTATTCAGCCAATCCGAGAAAGGGAACCTATTTTGTCAAACCGGATGAAACCTATCCAGATAAACCGCTTCAAGCCTGGACACAAGGGGAGGATACAGATAACCATCATTGGGTACCTTTATATGATTATCCCAATGATAAGGCCACTTTTGAAGTGTCACTGACTGTTGATCAGAAATTCAAAGCATTGTCCAACGGAGAATTGGTCTCCATCAAAAAACATGATGATGGAACTCATACATGGCATTGGCGGGAAAATCATCCCATGGTAGCCTATTTGATTTCTTATGTTGTAGGTGATTTGGTGAAGGTGAAAGATGAGTACAATGGAATTCCTGTGAATTATTGGGTTTATCACGATAATGAACATGAAGCGCACCGTTCTTTCGGTCTTACCCCGGATATGATGAAATATTTCGGTGA
>MDTE01083793.1_pt1 | contig 10295 bp, 10 predicted proteins | sample 811231 | NCBI WGS metagenome assembly MDTE01 (sample SAMN05326651, study PRJNA326480) | marine metagenome | isolation source: seawater | place: Indian Ocean: Red Sea | collected 2010 | reverse complement strand
TTCTAATATCTACACAAAGTTGTATTTCTTTTTCGCTTTTAGCTTCTATTATTTGAAATAAATTAAACATATATATATTATTTGTTTTTTTTTACTTAAAATCAAATTAATTTAATTTATAGTTAATATACGTTATGCAATCAAAAATCAATCAGGCAATAAAATATATAATTGACGAAAAACTCGTAGCAGTACCTACTGATACTTATTTCGCACTTAGCGCCAATGGGCTAAGCGCTAGAGCCATAAAGAAAATATATTACGCTAAAGGCAGACACTATTCATCTCCAATACCACTTTTGATTTCCAGCCAAGATATGGCTAAAGATATATCTAAAAATTTATCAGATTTATTTTTTAAATTAACTGAAAAATTTTGGCCAGGGCCACTAACTGTTGTTGTTGACGCAAATGAAAATATACCTGAAATTGTAAAATCTAAATCTAATAAAGTTGGAATAAGAATTCCTAGCCACAAAGTATGTTTACAGATAATAAAAGAAACTAATTTACCTATTTCTGGTACCAGTTGTAATATATCAGGAATGGAGCCTAGCAAAAGCTATAATTTTATTAAGAAAAATTATTCAAAACTTGTAGACTTTGTGCTCGAAGAACCCTGCGGAATTGAAACTGCTCCAAGTACCGTAGTGGAAATAAATAATAATTCAATTAAAATATTAAGACTGGGAGCCATCAAAAAGGAAGCCATTAACAAACATTTGCCTGAGATTTTAATCAATTAAAATATATATAATAACTTTAATGAAAGAGAATAATCTTGGTTAATAATAGTAATTATATAGAAACTGACAAAAATCTACTTGAAGAAGCATTAAGAAAATTTATCCTTAGTAGAGATCTTCCTATGTATAAAATCATGAGTTATCATATGGGATGGTTAGATAGAAACGGCGACTTAGAGCATTCTATATTACCAAATAGAAATATAGGCAACCTTTTACTAAAATTTTCAAGATGTATAGATGAAGATAAAATACCACCAATATCATTAGCTGTTTCAACTGAATTACTATCTAATTTCCTTCAAATTCATGAAGATGTAAAATATGCAAATACAAATAGAAACAACCGTGAATCTGTATGGTGGATATGGGGTCCAGCCCAAGCAATAAATACTGGAGATGGTGTTCATGCTATGGCTAGAGTAGCTATATTTGAACAGGAAAATTTTGATAAAAATAATTTATCAAAAAACCAAATACTCTATGCCTTAAAGATTTTAGATGAATGTATTCTTTCTGTATGTGAAGGAGATTATTTAGAAAATTCTTTTCAAGAAAGAGCTAATGTAACAGTAGATGAAATTTTAAGATCTGTTGAGAAACAATCGAATTTGTATGGATGCACAACCGCATTAGCAGGAATAGGCAATATTACCGATAAAAAAAATATAAATACCCTAAAGTACACTGGGATAGAAATAGGAAAATGCCTGATATTAAATAATGATTTAAAATACTTTATAGATAGCAAAAATAATCTAATCAACGATACAGATTTAGGCAAACTTCAGTCTAAAAAAAAGTCTATTATTACATCACATGCAATTGAAAATGGGACACCTTCAATAAGAAGAAAAATGGGTGAAATATTCATGAAAAGAGTTTTAGAAGATGCAGATCTTAACGAAATAAAAAATATTGTTGAAAAGACTAAAAGTGTAGAATTTGCAGAGCTTTATATTTCTGACCTAAAAAATGAATTGTTAAAGACTATTAAGAATTCATTTTTCGAAAACAATCAAAAAAAATCAATTTCAAGCCTCATTGAAAATATAAATTAAATAATAGCGTATGAAAACATTATCCGAATCAGAAATATACAATAAAAATATTTTTCTAAGAGTTGATTTAAATGTACCAATGATGAATGGTAAAATTAGAGACGAATCTAAAATAACAAGTGTTATACCTACAATAAAATATTTGATAAAAAATAATAATAGAATAATTATTTGCTCTCATTTAGGTAGACCTAAAGGTTCTTACGATAAAAAATTATCTCTTGAACCTATTGCAAAAAGATTGAGTAAATTTCTTGAAAATATAGAAATTAAAATCATTAATTTACCCTTTGATAATCTCAGCAGAGACGAATTCCAAAGTTCTAATATATATATGCTTGAAAATATACGTTTTGATAGCAGAGAAGAGTTAAATTCTGAAACTTTATCTAATGAACTAAGTAAATTTGCAGATATTTATATCAATGATGCTTTTGCCAGTAGCCATAGAAAACATGCATCAACATATGGAATAACAAAATTCCTCCCAAGTTATGCTGGATTTCTTTTAGAAAAAGAAATTAATTCTTTGAACGAATTATTTTCAAAGAAATTTTTAAAAAAATTGGCTATCGTAGGCGGGGCAAAAGTCTCAGATAAAATACAGTTGATTAATAACCTATCAAAAAAACTTGATTTTATTCTTATAGGAGGAGGGATGATTTCCGCTTTTGTTCAAAAAAATCATCCAGACCATGCATTTGCAGAAGAAATAGTCATAAATAGTAAAGCAAAAATAATTATTCCAGAATACGTTTTAGTAGGAAATGAGTTCAATGAAAACACTAAATATAAAATCATTAACACCGTTGACATTCAGGACAATCTGAATATAAATATTTTAGATATTGCGGAAAAATCATTTGAAAAAATTTCAGATTATATTTCATCATCAGATATGATTATTTGGAATGGACCTGTAGGGGTTTTTGAATGGGCTAATTTCTCTCATGGGACATTAAGATTAATTGAATTATTGAAGAATACGAAAGCAAAAACATTTATAGGAGGTGGCTCTACCGCTGAAATAATACATAGTACTTCCACTGGAAAATTTTTTACACACATATCTACTGGAGGTGGAGCAACATTAGAATTTTTAGAGGGTAAAGAGTTACCAGGCATAAAAGCACTATTATGAAGAATAAATCTTATATATCTACCGTAGTTGCAAACTGGAAAATGCATAATGATTTCAACGCTTCTTTAGATCTAGTAATAAAAATTTTTTCATACTGCAATATGGTAAAAAACGTAGAAAAAATTATATGTCCTCCAGTTGTAAACATTATACCGCTTTATGATCAATTTAAGAATTCTACATTTAGTTTAGGTGCTCAAAATATTAACGAGAATAGTAAAGGGTCATTTACGGGTGAAATTTCCGTGAATATGTTAAAAAATTATATCTCTCATGCTATCATAGGACACTCAGAAAGAAGAGTGATATTTAATGAAAGCAACCACACAATATCTCTCAAAGCGAAAGCACTATTAGATAACAAGATTGTGCCTATTATTTGTGTAGGAGAACCTATTGATGTATATAAAAAAAATAAATCTGTAGATTTTATAAATAATCAATTATTTGAAATTTTTTCTGAAATCCAATTAAATAGTGAAATAGTAATAGCGTATGAGCCAATTTGGTCTATTGGAAATAAAAACCCAGCAGACCCAATATATGTAGAAAAAATCATAACCAAATCCAAGGATTTCTTATGCACATTAAAACATCTTAGAAATACAAATCTTAAATTTTTATATGGGGGTAGCGTTAGTTCTAAAAATGTATTAGATTATACCAACCAAAAAAATATAGATGGAGTTCTAGTTGGAAGTGCGAGTTTAGATGCTAGTGAATTTGGGAAAATAGTATTACAAATATCGAAAAATGGATAAAAAAAACAAGATAATTGTAATAGTTGGAGCTACTGCAAGTGGAAAATCTAGCTTAGGTATAAAACTAGCAAATCACCTTAGTTCTGAAATTATAAATGCTGATTCAAGGTTATTTTATAGAGGGCTCAATATTGGAACAGCTAAACCCACTAAGAGTGAATTAAGTCTAACTAAACATCATTTAATTGATATTTTAGATCCTGATGAAAAATTTACTTTAAACAATTTTTTGATTTTAGTTCGAAGACAAATCGAAAAATTACACAGTGAAAAAAAAATCCCCATAATTGTTGGAGGCTCAGGTCAATATATTTGGTCACTTATTGAAGGTTGGAATATACCAAAAGTAAAACCAGATACTGAACTTAGGTCAAATCTAGAAAAACAACTTAATCAATATGGTATTGAGCACCTTCAAGTTATGCTAAAAAATTTATCTGAGAAATTATATGAGCAAACAGATTTACTAAACCCAAGGAGAATTATAAGATCTATTGAAATTGCAAAAAGTTCATTAGACAATAAGGTTCAAAAGAACGAAAATCTAACGTATGATTCATTTATTGTCGGACTAAATATAGAAAGAAAGTTACTTCACTCAAAAGTACGAAATAGATTAAACAAGATGCTAAATGATGGCTTTATCGAAGAGATCAATACTCTAATTGCAAAAGGATATGATAGTTCTTTGCAGTCGATGAGCAGTATTGGTTACAAAGAATTTTTAAATTATGTAAATGGTGAATACTCAAAAGAAGAAGCCATTGAGAAAACAATTATTTCTACAAATAGGCTAATTCGTAATCAAAATAATTGGTTCAAGCAGAGCGATGATAGAATCTTTTGGATAAATAATAATGAAGAAAAAAATTTTAATTTGTTAAAAAATCTTATAAAAAAATGGATAAAAACATAAAATTTCAATAATTTTTTTTTACAATATAAAATATACTTATATTATGATTATTAATTTCACAAAATTACAGGGCGCCGGTAATGGCTACATAGCCATAGACGGCAGAGACATCACCGTTTCTTGGGGGAAATTAGCAAAAGAGATGGGTGACCCAGCTTTCGGAGTTGGTTCAGACGGGATTGTAGTGGTAGAAAATTCTAAATTAGCTCCAATTAAGATGCGAGTATTCAATACTGATGGATCAGAAGCCGAAATGAGTGGTAACGGTATAAGACTATTTTCTAAATTTGTAATCGACAATAAAATTTGTTTACCAGTCAATAACGCTTTAGATATAGAAACATTGGGAGGTATTCGAACTGTTTGGCCTGAAATTTCAAATGAAAAAATGATCTCAGCTAAAGTAGCCATGGGTAAGCCAACATTCAAAACAGAAAAGGTCCCTGTTGATGTAAAAAAAGTTGAGAATATTTCACCTGTCCAAAATTATTCTTTAAAAATCAATCATGACAAATTTAAGGAAATTAAAATAACATGCTTGTCTATTGGTAACCCTCATGCAGTTTGTATTTTAGACACCCCTGTAGAAGAATTCCCACTTAATGATATTGGTCCATTAGTTGAGAATCATGAAATTTTCCCAAACAGAATAAATTTCGAAATAGTTAATGTAATAAACGAAAATACTATCCGTGCAAGAATATTTGAAAGAGGAGAAGGAGAAACATTATCATCAGGAACAGGAAGTACAGCATCAGCATGTGCATCAAGAAAGTTAGGATTTGTAAAGGAAAAAGTTGAAGTGATACTTGATGGTGGGGTACTAAAAATCTCATGGGATAATGATGGAGAAGCGTACCTTGAAGGTCCCGCAGAGGAAGTTTTCACTGGAAAATGGGAAATTAAAAATCACTAAGGAAATAAATTATTATGAAATTTGCTAAACGAGTTGAACAATTACCGCCATACCTTTTTGTTAATATATCAAGAGCTATCGCAGAAAAAAAGAAACAAGGAATAGATGTCATATCTTTTGGAATTGGAGATCCAGATATTCCTACTCCTCAAAAAGTTTTAGACGCACTTATAGATTCGTCACAAAAACCAGAAAATCATAAATATCCAGAAAGTGAAGGATTACCAGAATTTCGCAAGGCTGTGGCTGAATTTTATAAAGACAGATTTAATGTGAATTTAGATTATGAAACAGAGATAATTAATTTAATTGGTGCAAAAGAGGGTATTGCTCATGCCGCTCTATGCTTTATAGACCCAGGAGATATTTCATTAAGTACTAACCCAGCATACCCTGTGTACGAAATAGGTACTATGTTTGCTGGTGGCCAAACTCACTTTTTGAATTTAGAAGAAAAAAATCAATATCTCGTTGATTTTACTTCAATTCCAACAAATATAGCAAAAAAAGCAAAAACATTATGGTTAAATTACCCAAACAATCCAACAGGAGCTATTGCTCCTATATCATTTTTTGAAGAAGCAGTTAAATTTTGTAAGGAATTTGATATAGCCCTACTACATGATGCTGCTTACACAGAAGTAACTTATGATGATTATGTTGCTCCAAGTATTCTACAGGTTGAGGGAGCTATGGATATTGCGATGGAATTCCACTCTTTATCGAAGACTGCCAATATGACTGGCTGGAGAGTAGGTATGGCTGCAGGTAATAAAGACATGGTTAATGCACTTATGAGAGTAAAATCTAACATAGATTCAGGCCTATCTCAATCAAATCAGTATATGGGAATAGCAGCTTTGAAACTTAGCGACGATTGGTATAAGCAAAACAATGAAATTTATAAAAAAAGAAGAGATAAAGTAGTAGATGTATTAAATAGTATCGGAGTAAAAACAGTAAAGCCTAAAGGAGGCTTGTACATATGGACCCCTGTACCAAAAGGTTATACATCTGCTGAATTTGCAGAGAAACTACTAAATGAAGCAAACGTTGTTGTAACCCCGGGTAATGGATACGGTGATGCAGGTGAAGGTTATATTAGACTTTCATTAACTATCCCGGATGACCAGATAGATGAAGGATTAATTCGACTGTCAAAAATTAGAGTTAGCTCCTAAATAATACTTAATGCCAAAACATAAAACCTACAAAACTGGACCGTTCTTTGAAAGAGCAGTACTTGTTGGTATAAGTTTAAGAAACAAAGAGAATAATTGGAGTATAGATGATTCCCTTTCAGAACTTTCTCAACTAGCAATAGCCGCAAAAACCAATCCTATAACTCGATTTTCACAATCATTAAATTCGCCTAGTCAAACGTATTTAGGAAAGGGTAAATTAAATGAACTAAAAGATTTGATTGATAAAAAAAAAATAAATGTTGCAATATTCGATGATGAATTAAATCCAAATCAACAAAGGATGCTAGAAGACCAACTAAAAATAAAGGTTATTGATAGAACAGCACTAATTATTGATGTGTTTGCACAAAGAGCAAATACAAAAGAAGGGCGTTTGCAAATTGAATTAGCCCAAACAGAATATTTGTTACCTAGATTAGCTGGACAATGGTCCCACCTTGAGAGATTAGGTGGTGGTGTTGGAACTAGAGGACCTGGTGAAACTCAAATTGAAACTGACAGAAGATTAGTTAGAAAAAAAATTAGTAGAATTAAAAAGGAAATAGATAGAATACAAAGTCAGAGAGAAAACCAAAGAAATAATAGATATAACAATTTAACTAACAATGTTTCAATAGTTGGATATACAAATGCAGGCAAATCAGCATTATTTAATAACTTAACAAGTTCAAAAGTAATCGAAAAAAATCAATTGTTTTCAACGTTAGATACCACTTCAAGAAAATTATTTATAAACACAGATCTTAACTGCATAATAAGTGACACTGTTGGATTTGTAAATAAACTTCCACCTATACTAGTAGCTGCCTTTAGAACAACTCTTGAAGAGTCTATTAATTCTCAATTATTATTACATGTTTCAGATATATCAAGCCCGTACCTTATTGAGCAAATCACAGTAGTAAATGAACAACTTAATGAACTTGGAATAGGTGACAAACCAAAAATTCTAGTTCTAAATAAAAAAGACCTTATAAGTGCAAAAGAATATGACCTAATCGATAAAAATATATATAAAAAAATATACGAAACCGGAATAACATATGAAGACATAATTTTATCTTCAGCCCAAGAAAATTGGGGTATAACAGAAATCAAAACATCTATAAAACAATTCTTCAACTAAATGCACCTTAAATCGAACGTCGCACTATCATTGTTATGTAAAGTTAGCAGTAGTACTAGAATACTAAACTAAATACGAGTAAAATATATAATATGAAAAAAATTCTATTAATATTACTTACAAGCATATTTGTTATTAGCTGTTTTGATAGTTCTGATAAATCTAAAACGATCGAAATTACAAATAAATCTAACGAATATAATGATGAAAAAATTTCAGATGAATTAAAGATTATCTGGGAAGCTTATGAAATACTAGCCGAAGAATATATAGATAAGGAAAATCTAAATCCTGAAAATCTTGCAGAAGAAGCAATTAAAGGCATGTTGAACTCACTAAATGACCCCTACACATCATATGTCCCTCCAGAAACGTTTAAAATTGACCAAGAAAGCTTTATGGGTCATTTTGGCGGAATAGGAGCAAATGTTGAAGATTCACCTGATAATAATGGGATATTAATTACAAAACCTATGCCAAATACGCCAGCTGAAAATTCTGGAATAAAATCTGGGGATAGAATTATCAGGATTAATGGTGAGGATTCTACTAAAATGACTTTATTAGAGGCGGTTAACAAAATCAGAGGAGAAAAAGGTACTCCAGTAACACTTACGATAAAAAGAATTGGAGTAGAAACCGAACTTGACATAACAATTATAAGAGACATTATTGACACCCCAAGTGTTGATTCATATGAGGTGCCTGATACAGATTTTGTTAGAATTGTTATATCTCAATTCACCGCCAAAACCCATGATGAAATTATTAAAATCATTGACAAACATACAGATGAAAACATCAAAGGTTTTATTTTGGATTTAAGAGGTAACCCTGGAGGCCTTCTAAGCTCTACAGTAAATGTTGCTTCCCTATTCATTGATGAAGGTCTGATTACTTACGAAATAACCTCAGATGGTAATCGAGAAGAGTGGAATGTAAGAAAAACAAAAGATTATAAAAACTTACCAATTGTGACTTTAGTTGACAGATATTCAGCAAGTGGATCTGAGGTCCTCGCTGGAGCATTACAAGATCATAAAAGATCAATAATAATTGGTGAAAAAACTTTTGGTAAAGGAAGTGTCAATATGATGAGTTCCCTTTCTAATGAGGGAGGTATATACGTAACAATAGGAAGATGGTACACCCCAAATGGGAGGTTAATTGAAAAGCTAGGAATAGAGCCTGATTTAATTATTGAAAACAAATTATTATCTGAATTGAATGCATATGATAAAGATTTTGTTGATTTGCAGCTTAATGCAGCAATTACCCAATTAAATTTTGAGATAAGAAACTAATATGAAATCAAAAGATTCAAGTTTAGCTACCAACCGTAAAGCCAGATATGACTATTCTATATCTGAAACATTTGAAGCTGGTTTAGTACTTTTAGGGACCGAAATAAAATCTATTAGAGAAGGTAAAATAAATATTTCTGAGGGATACATTTACATAAAAAATAATGAAGCATGGCTAGAAAATGCAAATATTCCTATTTATTCTCCAGCGGGAGAATTCAACCAACATGACCCCTACAGATCAAAAAAATTACTACTTACCAAAAAACAAATAAATTATATAAAAAGTGAAATAGAAAAATCAGGTTTTTCTGCAATTCCTCTAAAAATATACATAAAAAAAAGAGTTGCAAAATTGCTTTTTGGAATAGGTAAAGGTAAAAAGCAATATGATAAAAGAGAAGCTATCAAAAAGAGAGATTCAGACAGAATAATTGAACGTGCAATGAAAAAAAGAATATCAGATTTTCAAAAGTAATATATATATATATATAATAGATACATGGGGACGCGTGGTTTAGACAGGAATTTATTTTTTTGATTTGCGGGTCGTGGCACCGTGCACCACGTAAAAAGCGGTAAAATTATAAATGGCGATAAAGAATTCGCTCTCGCTGCCTAATAATTAGTTAGCGACGTTCAAAATTTTTTCTGCTCGATGGAATTTTTTGAACGACGATTAGTCGAGCTGCAGTGTATGATTTGTTAGTATCATATAAATAAGAACCCACTAACTGGTCATTGTAATTTCTGCCGACGGGATTATTACAATGATAAGATTTTTTCCGACGGCTACACTCGTAGAGGTCAGACTTATAACTTTTCTGGACGGGGAGTTCAACTCTCCCCCGTCTCCACCATTGTTTATTTTGTGTTTAAGGTATAATCTGATGCCGGACCAGAAAAAATAATTTTACCATCATCTATTTGTATAATTTCATCTGAAAAAATCATTGCAGAATTAATATCATGTGTAACAAGAATAATAGTTTTTCGTAAAGATTGTATTTCCCTAAGCAACTCATAAAACTCTAGTTTAGATGCTTGATCAATTGAAGATAATGGTTCGTCCATTATAATAATTTCCCTAGATTGAGAGAGGCAAAATGCAAGCCAAAC
>MDTE01142462.1_pt1 | contig 10296 bp, 4 predicted proteins | sample 811231 | NCBI WGS metagenome assembly MDTE01 (sample SAMN05326651, study PRJNA326480) | marine metagenome | isolation source: seawater | place: Indian Ocean: Red Sea | collected 2010 | reverse complement strand
CAGATCAGTTCAGTTCTCGCGGAATGGAAACCGACCAGTCTTTTTCGAAGTACACCGTGCCGTCGCGGGTGATGCGGACACGGACGGAGTGATGGAACGACTCGGTGTCGCTGTGAGTTCGTTCGTCAGAATGAATTTCAATGTCGAACTGATCACGCCGTAGCCGGAATCTGCCCTCGGCTTCGAGCACGGCCTGGGCTGGTTCCCGGTCGTTGACTGTAAAAGCCGACTGCAATTCCAGGTGATTGTTGGCGTCGCCGGACTCCACGCCCATGCGTGCCGTTACGGCTTGTTCAATCATGTCCCTGGTGACCGAGTATTCCGTTGGTGTTAACAACTTCTCGGGATCGGCCGGCGGAAGTTGTTGCAGATTGCAGGGCGGCAATGGATTGGCTGGCCGCGGGATGATCGGCAACACGATGTGGGATGCATGTTCACCGCCGCGATGGATGGAATGAACTCCCGGTTCGGCGACGGGCCAGGCGTTCTGGAAGTCGGCTCCGGCGATGTTGACCTGCAGGCGGTGTCCCCGCTCGAAGACGTACGACATCGTTTTTAATGGGATGTCCAGAGCGTAGATTTCTCCGGGTTCCAGGGGGGTCGGTTGAACGTCTGACTGCCGATGCGTGGCGTTCAAACCGCCATAACGCACAAGTTTTTCCGTTCCGTCGGGTGAGACGTCGATCAACTTCACTCGGAAGTAGGCCACACGGGCGGTTGACGAGACGAACAGTTTTGCGATTGGCGTACCGGTGACTTCGATGTCTTCTTCGAGTGGAGCGGAAGTGTAGGCAATGCGGTTCGCGTCGTCGTGTCGCTGGTCCAGTGGCATTCCCCACGGCATGATTCCGCCACCCCAGTGAATCCCCGATGCGACTCCAGAACTCGCGTGGTAGGGAAACTCGTCACACGCATTGGTCTCAGCGGCCGATTCATCGAGGCTCGAGTTGCCCAGGAACAACGAGCGGTCTTCCTGGCGGGCCAGTGGCCACTCGTTTTCGCTTCGCCATTCACCGGGCTCTTCAAGAGGCATGCGGGCGGCGGGAGGACTGTGCCTGCGGACAAAGAGGGTGACGGGCGGTTCCTCCATGACACCGTTGTCGATCTCCTTCAACCAGTGGTCAAACCACCGAAGATAGATCGGCCGTGTGTCCACTCGTGGCCCGGGCACCGCGACCGGTTCTTCGCCGTACCAGTGTCCGGACGGTCCGACCATCGCCTTCTTGGGGCACTGCAGGTTCTCATACGCTCGCAGGAGAGCGGTTGGATAGCAGTCGGACCATCCGCCGATCACCATCACCGCGCACTTGACCCGGTCGAAGTCGGCCGACAACGAGCGGTCCTGCCAGTACGGTCCTTGCAGTGGATTGGAGATGTAGCCGATCCCCCATGGCGCACTGTTCTCCAGCCGCTCTTGCCACAACGTTTCCCATTGCTCGCCGACGACATCCGGGTCCGGCGGCGCGAAGTTCCACGTGTTCATATTGGCCGAGTAGCTGTCGAACATGTACGGCCGCAGGCAGCCACCGGGATACACCCACTCGGTGTAGACGTCGTCGTTGGCCGATCGGACGATAATCGCCTTGAGTGCGGGAGGATTTTGAACCGCGACCTGCCACTGGACGACTGCACTGAACGATTTGCCGATCATGCCGACGTTGCCGCTGCACCATGGTTGATCGGCGATCCAACCGACCATGTCATACGCGTCTTGCCGTTCCTCGTCGTTGTAGATGTCGGTCGTGAAGCCGCCAGAATTCCCGGTGCCTCGCACGTCAAATTGCACGATCGCGTACCCCTGCTCGGCCAGGTACGGGACCGCGGGGGGATACTCGTCGCGGTAGTCGGGCAATGGTTTCCGCAGTCGTCGGTACGGGTTGTATTCCATGATTGCGGGATACGATCCGGTGGCGTCAGGACGAGTGATTTTTGCGCACAGTTCGGCGCCGTCTCGCATGGGGACGCGGACGTACTCGATGAGGACCTGGTTCTCGTATGTTGCGTTCATTGATCGGCCGGTGGAAACTGGGATCACGATTCGTAACGGCTAGTCAATATATGTGACACGGTTTGTTTTGCGTTCTGCTTTTCGTTGTTTTTGAAACCGAATTCACTGTGACTGGTTTAGAGTGATCACCGAAACTGACCCCGCGTTCCCTGGTCGTGCCATGAAAATCCTGTCCGCGTGTTTAGCGTTTCTCTGTGTGACGGCTCCACTTGTAGCGGGTGAGCCGATCGATATTGGCTCGCGTCGCGAACTGATGATCGATGATCATCTCATCGGCTCGATGAGTGACTTGTTGCGTCTCCAGGTACACAAGCCGGTTCGCCGCAACGTGGTCTTGGTGACCGACTCGCCGTGGGAAGGCAATGCGTGCCTTTACAGTTCGGTGTTCCATGACGGTGAGCGGTTTCGGATGTACTACACGGCGAGCCACTACGTGAATCGGAAGGGGCGGATCGAGTTGCCGCACGGCCGACTCCTTTGCTACGCCGAGAGTGTCGACGGCATTCACTTCACGAAGCCGAAATTGAATCTCGTGGAGTTCGCCGGTTCGAAAGAGAACAACATCATCTTCAAGAGTGGGAACCTGTCGGGCATCGCGATTGACCCCGGGCACACGACCATTCTCAAGGACACGAATCCCCATTGCCCTCCGGACGCACGCTACAAGGCCATTGTCCGTTCTGCGGCGAAAGGGGGCGTTGGACTGCACGCTCTGAAGTCCAAAGACGGATTTCATTTCACGCCACTGACCGACAAGCTGATTATTTCCGACGGTTACTTCGATTCGGAAAACCTCGCCTTCTGGGACCCCGTGCGTGGCGAATACCGGGCCTACTTTCGCGACTTCAATAAAGGACTGCCCGGCAGTGGAATTCGGGGCATCAAGACGGCCACGTCGAAGGATTTCATCAACTGGACCAAGGGGGAGTGGCTTCGGTATCCCGGGGCTGGCGACGTTCACCTTTACACCAACCAGGTTGCTCCCTACGCACGGGCTCCGCACATCTTTCTTGGTTTTCCAATGCGTTATATTGATCGAGGCTGGGTGCATTCGACTGGTCGATTGCCGGGCCTGGCAGAACGTCAGGCCCGTGCCAATGCCTCGCCACGTTATGGCAGTGTCGTGACAGACGGCCTGTTGATGACCAGCCGCGATGGACTGACCTTCAAACGCTGGGAGGAGGCAATCATTCGGCCAGGCCTGTCGCGTGCGAATTCCTGGACCTACGGTGACAACCTGATCTCGTGGGGCATGCTCCGGACGAAATCGGATCTGCCGCGGTCGCCCGACGAACTGTCGCTCTACGTGATCGAAGGTTACTGGAACGGCAAGAGTCAGAATTTCCGCCGCTATTCATATCGCGTCGACGGTTTCGTCTCTGTGCAGGCGCCGCTTCGTGGTGGTGAATTCGTCACCAAGCCGATTGTCTTCAAGGGGGACCAGTTGGAGATCAACTACTCCACCTCGGCGGCCGGCAGCATCAGGATCGAAATCCAGGATGCGAAAGGCAACCCGGTTTCAGGCTACACCCTGGCTGACTGTCACGAGGTGTTTGGCGACGAGATCGACCGCACGGTCGTGTGGAAAACGCGTGACAGCGTGAAACAACTGGCCGGCTCAGCCGTGCGCCTGCGAGTCGTCCTCAAGGATGCCGACCTGTTTTCGTTCCGGTTTCGATGAGATGTGGGAGCCCCGGACGGGGCGCAACTGGCCATATTTCGCGTCGCGCGGGCGTGAGGCATGAACGTTGCCTACAATCTGCGAGACTATTCCGGGGAATGGCAATTGAAAGACGTCGGGTTAGACTGTCGCCCGCGGTGCCGTCAGCGGCAGATTTCGGCTTGGCCGGATCCGGGCCAACCGCCAGCGAATTTCGGGGTTTGACAAGACAACGGGTGATCATGCGACTTCTGTTGTTCGGAATCATATCGTTTCTCGCGTCGCCTGTTTTTGCTGCCGGGCCAACGGCCGACCAGGTTGAGTTCTTCGAGACACGAATTCGCCCGGTGTTGGTCGAGCATTGTTACTCGTGTCACAACTCGGCCAAGGAAGCGGCGGGATCCCTGGCGTTGGATCATCGCAGGGGGCTGCGTCGAGGTGGTGATGGTGGCCGGATTGTCGTTCCGGGAAAGCCGGGGCAAAGCCGGTTGCTGGCGATTCTTCGGCACGAAGTCTCCGATCTGAAAATGCCTCGCGACGGTGCCAAGTTCGAAGCCGACGTTGTCGCCGATTTCAAACGGTGGATCGAGATGGGGGCACCCGACCCTCGGGACACTGCCCCTTCGGCTGACGAACTCGCGCGGGCCACCTCGTGGGACTCGACGTTCGCCAAGCGAAAAAAATGGTGGAGCTTTCAGCCGGTAGTGAAACCGATTGTTCCCGCCGTGAAGAACGTCGAGTGGTCGGATCACCCTGTTGATCGATTCCTACTGGCCACCATGGAGGCTCGCGGAGTGGCGCCGGCTGGTGCCGCGGAAAAACGCACCCTGCTGCGTCGAGTCTCGTACGTGCTGACAGGACTGCCACCGACGCCGAAGGAAATTCGCGAGTTTCTCGCTGACGAAACCGAGACCGTGTACGAGACTCTTGTCGACCGGTTGCTGGATTCGCCACGGTTCGGTGAACGCTGGGCACGGCACTGGATGGATCTTGTCCGCTATTGCGAATCCCACGGCAGTCAAGGTGATCCTCAACTGGCCAACGCATATCGTTATCGTGATTACCTGATTCGAGCGTTCAATGATGATGTGCCTTACGACCAGTTGGTTCGTGAGCACATAGCCGGTGATCTCCTGCCGAAGCCGCGATGGAGTTCCGGGGGGCAGTTCAACGAATCGGCGATCGGTCCGGCTCATTTGAGGATGGTCGAGTTGGGGTTCGTGCCGGTCGATGCGCTGGAGGACCAGGTCAAGGTTGTCGACAACCTGATTGATGTTTATTCCAAGTCATTCCTGGGCCTCACTGCGTCGTGTGCACGGTGCCACAATCACAAGTTCGACCCGATCAGCCAGGAAGATTTTTATGCGTTGTACGGGATCTTCGTGAGCGGTCGTCCGGGCCAGGTTGTGATCGATTCGCCGAAGTTGCTCGACAGGAACCGTGGCGCACTTGCGGCGTTGAAGCAAACGATTCGCGACGGGCTGGCAACCGCGTGGATTGATGCAACGGCCAGTATCGAAGACCGGTTTCACTCGGAAGTCGGTCGCGCCTCGCGGGTGGCACAATTGCGGGTCCAACTGGAAAAAGCCAAGAAGGCCATCGCCGTGATTGAAGAGCCGGCACGGGCGGCGGCACTCAAACGCCGGCCCCGTAAAGGTGCAGCCGGCGACAAACAGCCAGGGCCCTCGCAGGATGATTGCGGCCTGCCGTCTGCCTCGCTGCCCACGCCGTATGCTCGCTGGAGCTTCGATGGCGACGCCCGCGACAGTGTTGGCAGCCACCACGGTCAACTGTTGAACGGGGCCGTGGTCCGTGACGGGCGACTGATTCTCGACGGCAAAGCGACCAGCATGCGGACAAGTCCGCTGCAACAAAACATTCGTGAGAAGACGCTGGAAGCGTGGGTCTCCCTGGCCAATTTTTCTCAACGTGGAATTGGCGTGATTGGGTTGGATACTCCGGGTGACCAGTTCTTTGATTCGATTGTGTTTGGCGAAATCAAGCCGAAGCACTGGATGGCTGGCAGTGACTACTTTCGTCGGACCCAGGAACCCGGTGGGATCGAAGAAACCACGCCACCGGAAAAACTGGTCCACATGGCGATCGTGTATTCGAAGGACAATTCGATCACGCTCTACCGCAACGGGCGCCTTTACGGAAAACCTTACACCCGGGGATCAGTGCAACTGTTCGAGAAGGGGAAGTCGCGGTTTCTATTTGGCCAGCGGCTGTCGGGGGTCAACCCTCCGCTCGCCGGGGAAATCGAGGAAGCCCGAGCTTACACGCAAGCATTGACTGCTGCGGAGGTGGCGGCATCGTTTGAAGTCGGTCCCACTGGGGTCTCGCTGGAAGAATTGCTGGCGGTGCTCGATGCGGAGAAACGCAAAACACTCACCGGGTTGTACGAGTCTCGCAAGCAATTGCGAGCAGCACTGCAGAAACTCGATCCGACCGCCGGGGGAAAGCCCGATCCCTGGGCCAATGCCTTTGAAGACGCTCGGACGAACAAGGAGAGCCCACTGCACTTGTGGTCGCACCTGTCGTTGGACGCCGCTCCGGTTGCCGCAGATGAGTTGGTTAGGCGATGGCGGGAACTGGCCGGGTTCTGGAAAAACGCACTCGAGACTCGTCGCGAGTCGAACGGCTCGAATTTCACGCCAGCGTGGAGCCTGGAAGATGACGGCGAGGCTCGTTGGTTTGGCTATGGTGCCGCCTTTCGAGATCGGCGGGCCAGTCGGACGGCTAACGGCGAATTCATGATCGAGCCGGAAGGCGATCACGTCGTCAGGGGTATCCACACGGCTGGCGTGTTTTCGCATGGTCTCAGCACGCGACACACCGGCGTGTTGATGTCCCCACGGTTTGTGATCAATTCCAACACCATCAGCGTGCGGGCACTTGGTCGAAAAGCACGTGTCCGTTTGGTGATCGAGAATTATCCGCGTGGGAACGGCGGCATTTATCCGGCGAGCGCTCTGGATCGAGACCAGTTCGGCTGGATCGCGCTGGACGCAAGATATCGCAAGGGCCAGCACGCTCACCTGGAATTCGTCACGAACCTGGCCGATCGTGCCCACTTTGCGGTCGACCAGATTGTGACCGGTGACGGTCTGCAACCACCGTTGGAAACCACCGTGCCGATCGCACACCTGTTGCAGGACAAGGCTCCCGCATCGGTCGATCAATTGGTCGCGAGATACACGCAGCGACTGCTGCAGGCGGTGCGGTCGTGGCAGTCCGGGACGGCGAGTGTCGATGAGATCGTGTACCTGGATTTCTTTGTCCGCCGCGGCCTGTTGCCAACGACCACCAACGCGCTTCCGAAACTTGCCGGGTTGATCAAGAGATACCGGGAGTTGGAGCGACAGATACCCGTGCCCCGTCGAGCACCTGGTGTCCTGGAAACGGTTGCCTATGATCAGCCGCTGTTCGAGCGTGGCCAGCACACACGGCCAGGGAATCCCGTTCCGCGACGGGGACTCTCGCTGTTTGATGATCGGCCGTTCAAGACGACTGACAGTGGCCGGTTGCAGTTGGCCGCACAAACCGCATCGGCCACGAATCCGCTGACAGCCCGGGTGATGGTCAACCGGTTGTGGTACCACGTGTTTGGCCAGGGACTCGTTGCGACGGTGGACAATTTTGGTCACCTGGGGCAGCGGCCGTCGCATCCGGAACTGCTGGATCACCTGGCCGCGAGGTTCGTCAGTGACGGTTGGTCAATCAAGCGGATGCTGAAACACCTGGTGACCTCGCGGGCATTTCAGCAATCCTCGCGTGCCGGTGAATCGGCACGGCAGATCGATCCGACCAATCGATTCCTGTCGCACATGCCGGTGCGACGACTCGGTGCGGACGCGATTCGAGACAGTATCCTGGCGACGTCGGGGCAGCTCGACCTGAAGATGTACGGGCCTGGCGTCAACGTGTACTACACGACCAAGACTGAAGGTGGTGGTCCGAAGGGGCCGATCGACGGAGACCGCCGCCGCAGCGTGTATCTCAGCATTCGTCGCAACGCTCACAATCCGTTCCTGGAGGCCTTCGACGCGCCCAAGCCGACCACCACGCGTGGGCGGCGGGATGTCACCAATGTGCCCGCTCAGTCACTGACCATGCTGAATGATCCGTTCGTTATCGGGCAGGCTGCGAAATGGTCCGAGGGGCTGGTTGGCCGTCAGCTGGAACCTGTCGAGCGGGTTCGGGAGATGTACGCGCGAGCGTTCGGACGATTGCCCACCGCGGCAGAATCGCAGGCCACGCTGGAATACGTTGCGGAGCTACAGAAGGAGCATGCCGACACCGCGGACGGTTCCAAACGTCGGAAGCTTGTCTGGCAGGATGTGGCTCATGCGTTGTTCTGCCTGAAGGAGTTTATCTATGTGGAATGATGCCCGGGCACGGTTGTCTCGACGACACCTCCTGACACAGGCTTCCAACGGTTTCGGATTCGCCGCGCTGTCCGGCCTGATGGCCGACGCGACACGTGCCGAAGAATCCGTGGCACACCGTGCCAACCCGCTCGCTGCGAAGCCGGCCGATTTTCCGGCGAAGGCCAAGAGCGTGATTTTCCTGTTCATGTCCGGAGGCGTCTCTTCGGTCGACACGTTTGATCCCAAGCCTCGCCTGGCCCGGGATCATGGCAAGCCGATGCCGGTGCCTGTTCGGCCGACGATGTTCAATTCCAACGGGAACATAAAGGCCAGCCCGTGGACGTTCAGCCGGTATGGCGAGAGCGGCCTGCCTGTCAGCGAACTGTTCCCGAATGTTGCCCAATGCGCTGATGACCTGGCGGTGGTCCGCTCGATGACGTCGATCGCGAACGAGCACGCCCAGGCCAACTATTTCATCCACACCGGATTCTCTCTGGCAGGCCATCCCAGCGCCGGGGCGTGGACGGCCTATGGGCTGGGGTGCGAGTCGAAGGAACTTCCGGGGTTCGTGGTCCTGGCCTCGGGAGGATCGCCCTTGGGAGGGATCAACAATTACGGCAACGGTTACCTGCCGAGCGTGTATCACGCATCGATGCTCGACCCAACGCAGCCGGAGCCGCTGTCGAATGTCGTCCCACGCGAATCGGATCGGCGACAACGATTGCGGTTGAACTTTGTCGAACGGCTCGACCGCCAACACCTCAAGACACTGGGGCGAGCCGAGCAGGTGGAGTCCGCGATCCGGAATTATGAAACCGCGTATCGTATGCAGTCGGCTGTGCCGGAGTTGGTGGACATCGGTGGCGAAACGCAGGCCACGCGTGCCCTGTACGGGATGGATTCGCCGGTGAATGCCACCCGTGAATATGGTCGCCAGTGTTTGCTGGCTCGCCGGCTGGTCGAACGAGGAGTTCGTTTTATCGAGCTGACTTGTCTCCCACACGCGAATGGCAATATTCCGGGCAACCCGTGGGACCAGCATGGAGGTTTGAAGGCCGGTCACGAGGAAATGGCTCGCCAGGTCGACCAGCCAATCGCCGGACTGATTCGCGATCTGAAACAGCGAGGCCTGTTCGAGGAAACACTGATCGTCTGGGCCGGAGAATTCGGCCGCACGCCGTTTGCCCAGGGCACTGATGGTCGGGACCACAATCCGTTTGGATTCAGTGTCTGGCTGGCCGGTGGCGGTGTCCGGGGGGGTGTCACCTATGGTGCGACCGACGACCTGGGCTATCACGCCGTGGAAAACAAATCGACAGTGTATGACCTGTGGGCGACCGTGTTGCATCAACTGGGGGTTGATCACGAGGCGCTGACCTACCGCCACGGCGGTCGTGATTTTCGCCTGACCGATGTGCACGGCAACGTGCTCCACGACATTCTCGTATGAATGCCGGTCAGTAATGTGACTCAAGGCGGGATCTGAAAATGGATCGAAACATCATGGGCCAATGTCGAGTTTCCAGAACGCTCGGGGTGATTGTCGTCATCGCATTCTCTGTCAGTGGACAGGCCACGGAGCCAATCAAAATCGGTTCCCGACGAGAATTGTTTGTGGATGATCACCTGGTCGGTCAGCTCAAGGGAACGGCTGAACTTCGGTTGCACCATCCGGTTCCGCGTGAGGTGTCAATTGTTCACGATGCCCCGTGGGAGGGCACGGCGTCGGGTTCTCACACCGTGTTTCGGGACGGTGACCGGTATCGGATGTACTACCGGGGTTGGGATTTCTGGTTTGCCACTCGCATGCTCCACTTCAGCAAGCCGGTCACGTGCTACGCCGAGAGCAAGGATGGGATTCACTGGACGAAACCGGAATTGGGCCTGGTGGAATTCGACGGCTCAAAGAAGAACAACATTATTCGCAACGGAATCGGTGGGATGAATTTTGCCCCGTTCATCGACCGCAATCCGGCGTGCCCACCCGAGGCCCGCTACAAGGCCATCGCCGGCGTTCTTGCCGAAGGCGGTATGCACGTTTTCAAGTCGAAAGATGGTATCCGTTGGTCTCCGATCCAGGAGAACGCCGTGTTGACCAAGGGGCCATTCGATTCGGTCAACCTGGCATTCTGGGACTCTACGGCTGGGAAATACCGGGCTTATCGGCGTTGGGTCAAGGAGGGGCGACGAGCCATTCGGACCACCTCGTCACGCGATCTCATTCACTGGGAGCCGGAGTTGGATCTCACGTACGT
>MDTE01113810.1_pt1 | contig 10296 bp, 10 predicted proteins | sample 811231 | NCBI WGS metagenome assembly MDTE01 (sample SAMN05326651, study PRJNA326480) | marine metagenome | isolation source: seawater | place: Indian Ocean: Red Sea | collected 2010 | reverse complement strand
ATCTGCGAATGGAAAACTTTCTATGGCTCCTGGTGCCTCGATTTTTCTTACTAAAGATTTAGATACTTCATATTCAGGAGATATAATAACATCTATTGGTAAATGTGATTTGCTAAATAATTTACCATATGACGGATTTAAAAACTCTTTTGATCTTATTCTGGCGATTTTTCTAGAGACATTGAATAAAGAATGTGCAATTTGACAAACTATCATATTTGTTTCATCATTTCTTGTGACTGCAATGATCATATCAGTATTTTTTGCATCTGCTAATTCCAAAACACTGGGATATGTTGCGATTCCAACAATCCCCTTTGCATCTAAATTATCATTAATTTTTTGAATATCTGAACTTGTTTTGTCTATAACAGTAATAGAATGACCCTGTTGAGATAATTGGTTTGCAATAGAATAACCAACCTGTCCTGCACCACAAATAATAATATTCATTAATGTTTGATATTTAAAGAAGATAACTTTCTATGTAGTGCAGTTCGGTCCATTCCTACGGACTTAGCTGTTTTAGAAACGTTACCATCATTTTTTTTTAATTGTTTCACTAAATACTCTTTCTCAAAATTATCTCTTGCTTCTTTTAACGTTAATTCTGTTGATGCGGAATTATGTTTATCAATATTTAAATTTGGATTTAAAGTATTATATATTATATTTTCGATTTTTTCTATATTATCTTGACCTAAAATTGCTATTCTTTCAACCAAATTTCTTAGTTCTCTAACATTTCCTGGCCAATTATAGCTATAGAAAGAGTCTAAATTTTTAATAAATTTTTTATAATCATAATTATTTCCAATAAATATTGAAAAAAAATATTCTATCAATAGTGGTATATCCGATAACCTGTTAACTAAAGCTGGTAAGTTTAAATTTATGACATTTAATCTATGAAACAGGTCTTCTCTAAAATTTCCTTTTGATACCTCTTTTTTTAAATCTATAGATGAAGAGGCTATTAGCCTAAAATTCACAGTAATATCTGTGATATCATTTAGTCTCTTAAATCTCTGATCTGTTACCACTCTTAAAATTTTATTTTGAACATCTAATGGCAAATCATTAACATTATCAATAAATAATGTTCCATTATTTGCCTTTTCCAAATGACCTTTGATTACTTCACCATGTTTTAAAATACCAAAAATATTTTCGTCAAAATTACTAATATTAATCCGTGATGAATCTAATATGACAAAGTTACCTTTATATCTGTTTGAATTACGATGTATTTCTCTTGCCAAAAGCTCTTTTCCACTTCCACTAGGACCTTCTATCAATATACGGCCATCAGAGATTGAAATTTTTTGAATCGTATCTTTAATTTTTAATATTTCTTTACTTTCACCTATAAAATCAAAAGATTGAAAAATTTTTTCATGTAAATCCTGCTTGGTGTTTATTAAATCTGAAAATTCTATGCCTCTTTTAATGAAATTTAATAATCGTTCTTGATTAAAAGGTTTTTCTAAAAATTCAAATGCTCCATCCTTCACGGAATTTACTGCTATTTGTATATTTGCATGACCAGACATCATGATAACTGGCAAATCTTTATTTTTATTTTTAATTAAATTTAAAAGATATAAACCATCTCTAGATTTTTCATCAAGCAAAACATCTAATAATGCTAGGTCAAACGAATTTTTATTTATAAACTCTTCAGCTTCTTTGATTGTTCCAATTGTAACAACAGAATATTTATTTTCGGTTAATATTTCCTCTAAAATAAAACGAATATCTTTTTCGTCATCAACTATTAAAATTTTTTTCATATTTTTTTTGGCAAAGTAATACTTACGTAAGCACCATTTTTTTCTTTTCTATTTTCATAAAAAATTTGACCATTATGTTCATGTACTATTTTAGATACAATTGATAATCCTAGACCACTTCCATCTTTTTTTGTTGTAAAATATGGATCGTTATGTTTAAAATTTCTAGCCTCTTTGAACCCTACTCCGTTATCTAGGATAGTTAAAAAATAAAACTTTTTGTCGTCTGATAACTCTGTAATTATTTCACCATTAAACTGTGTATCTATCAACTTTTCTTCAATTGACTCTATGGCGTTTTTATAGATGTTTAATAGTGCTCTATTTATTTGACCTTTGTCACAATAAATTTCATTATCATTTAAAGAATTATTTATAGTAAATTTAATTTGCTCATAATTTAATTGATAAGTTTCTTGAGAATTATTGACAATTGCAATTAAATCATTTTTTTCAAAAACAGGTTTGGGCATTCGCGCAAAGTCTGAAAAACTATTCACTAATTTGGAAATTTCAAATATTTGATTATTAATAATAGACAAATGTTTTTTTGAACTTTCATCGGTAGATATTTTTTCTCTAATTCTATCTAAAGATAGCTGAATTGGTGTGAGTGGATTTCTAATTTCATGAGCTAATTTTCTAGCAATAACCTGCCAAGCTTCAAAACGACCTGATAAAATGTTCTTTTGTTTTTGTTTTTTTATTTGAGATACCATATCATTAAAAATTAAATTTAAATTTTTAAAGTCCTCATTTTTATCATTTTTTAATTTAATATCATAATCTCCCTCGCTAACACTCTTTGCGGCTCTGAATAAATTATTTAAAGGTTTGATTGTTTTTGCAGCAAGATTTATTCCAAATGATGCGGACATTAATATTAAGATAAGAGTAAAAATAATATATATTATAAAGAACGAAATTTGAATTTTTAATGTATTACCTTTTACTCTATAATAATAAATAGATGCATCTCCAGTTTCTTTTAAAAAAGAATTAATTTTTTTATCAACATTTTGAAATGAATATAAATAGAGATTTTTATAATTATTTAATTTAATCAAAGCATATGTTTTTTTCTCTAATGCATTTGAAACAATCAACGGTTTGCCATTACTAGCTTGTAACAACATATTTTTAGATGGGGGATTATAATTATTTTTACTTATAGCGAATTGAATCAGTTTGGCTTTATTGTCAATTAAAAAAATATTTTTTATATTTCTAAAACTTGATTGAAACAAAAGGTAATTTTTAAATTTATTCCTATCAGATAATAAAATTTTTTTATTTCTATTAAGATCATATGCGATTAGTTTCAAATCTTTTACAATTGACTTTTGATAATCATTTAAATAGTTTATAGCAATATTTCTTGAATTGTTGACTAATGATAATATCTTATCGTCAAACCATCTTTGTATACCATAATTAAATATTAATATTGAAAATATAACAATTAATAATGATGGTAATGAAGAGATTATTAAAAAAGATAAAACTAAATTTTTACTTGTTTCACCGCCAAGCTCTAAAGATTTTTTTTTTAAATAATTTTTATAAATTTTAAGTGAAATAGACAATATTAAAGCAAATAATAGTAAAAAATTTAGAATTAACAGTATTTCAACATTCATTTGATTTAATTTAAAAAAACCAACTCCAATGAAGGTTTGTAAAGAAATAAAACCAAGTCCAATTGAAATAATAAATAAAATTGATATTAAGTATGTATTAGAAAAAAATTTTGATAATACTTTCATGAAATTAGCAGCAATAATTCTCGCAGCAGGTCATAGTCGTCGATTCAAAAGCAATATTCCAAAACAGTTTCATTTTTATAAAAAAGATATTATTCTTAATCATAGTATAAAAAAATTTGAAAAAATTAAACAAATTAAAGAAATATATATAGCTATAAACAATAAATATCAAAAAAAGTATAGTTCATTAATAAAAAAAACAAAAAAAATTAAATTTTTTAATGGTGGAAAATATCGTTGTGAAACAGTAAAAAAAGGTGTCGAAAAGCTTTACCGAAAGTATACTCATGTATTAATTCACGATGCAGCACGTCCAGATTTTACCATAAAACTTGCTCAGAAATTAATTAAGGAGTTAAAAAAAAATTCATGTGTTGTGCCAGTAATAACTTGTTCTGATACTACGGTGTTAGAAAAAAATTACGTTAATAGAGATAAAATTAAATTATTACAAACTCCTCAGGCCTTTTGTTTAGATAAAATATATAAATTTCACAAAAAAAATAAAAATAAAAATATTACAGATGACTCAATTTTATTTTTTCAAAATAAACTAAGTATAAAATTTATTAATGGAGAAATTGAGAACAAAAAAATTACTTATCTTAATGATATTGGTGTAAAAGATAAATTCTATGGCATTGGTTACGACATTCACAAAATGGCCAAAGGATACAATCTGTATATAGGTGGTGTTAAAATACCATCTAAATTTGGTAGCGTAGGACATAGCGATGGTGATAGTTTATTGCATGCTTTGATTGACAGTTTCCTAGGAGCTGCAAAGCTTAGGGATATTGGTACCCTATTCCCTAATACTAAAAAATTTAAAAAAATCAGATCTACAAAGTTACTTCGTGAAGTCATAAAAAAACTTAAAAAAATTGACTTAAAAGTTTCCTCTATTGATTTAAATATTATTTTACAATCACCAAATTTAAAAGATTACAAAGAGAAAATAAGATCCAATATTTCAAGATTATGTAAAATTAACAAAAAATTTGTAAATGTAAAAGCTAAGACTGCTGATAGAATAGGCATAATTGGTAAAAATAAAGCATTAGCATGTGAGGTAATTTCTACTTTAGAAAATGTTCAATAAATTAAATTTTTTATTTTTTACTTTTTTTTATATAGGAAAATTACCGGCCTCCGGTACATTTGCTAGTATTATAACAATATTTATTTATTACTTTTTTTTATTTTTTTTTTCAAATATTTTATTTATTTTATTACTTATAACCATAACAATTTATTCATTTTTTTTTTTAAAGGAAATATTAAAAAATTTTGAAAATAAGGATCCAAAAGAAATAGTTATAGATGAATTTATTGGCCAGTCTATACCCTTGTTAATATGTGGAAGTAATATTCTTCTCATATTAATTTCATTTATACTTTTTAGATTATTTGATATATTTAAAATTTTTCCAGCAAATATTATTGACAAAAAAATAGATGGAACAATTGGAATAATAGGAGATGATATAATCGCCGGTATATATACTCTTATAATAGTTTATCTTATAAAAGGCCACGTATGAAAAAAAAAGTTTTTGAAAAACTTATAAAAAAAAAAATAACTGTTTCAGTGGCTGAATCTTGTACAGGCGGACTCATAGCCAGTGAGATTATTTCAATACCAAACAGTTCTAAGATATTTAATCTTGGATTAATAACATATTCAAATAAATCAAAAGAAAAAATTCTTAATGTAAAAAAAAAAAATTTAATTAAATATGGAGCTGTAAGTTCTCAGATTTGTAAAGAAATGCTTGACAATCTGTATAAGATAACGAAATCTAGTGTTTGTGTATCTACTACAGGAATTGCTGGACCAGGTGGTGGATCAGCTTTAAAGCCGGTTGGATTAGTATATATTGGACTTAAATATAAAAAGATGTCAAAAATTTTTATGTTTAATTTTTCGAAAAAATTACCTAGAAATAAAATTCAAAAATTAGCAGTAAGCAAAGTTATAAATTTATTAGATAAATTAATTTAAATTAGCTAAAAAATTTGCACGTTTTTCAAAAGAATTAAGTATTTTTCGAAACCCAATATCAAACATTTTGTCTAACATTTTATTTAAAATCATATTATTTAATTCGATATTAATAAAAAATTCAATATCACATTCATTCTCATTAATTTTATTTAGAATCCAAATATTTTCTAAAGTTTTCAATGGTCCTTTAATGGCATTTACAATTATTTTTCTTTTTTTTTTGTCATATTTGACATGGCTAGTATAAACATCTTTAGCAAATGAATATCCAATTTCTAATTCAGCTATAATTTCTATGCTACTTTGATTTTCTTTTTTTGAAATAATTTTTGAATTTGTACACCAGGGCAAAAACTCTTTATAATTATCTATATCTAAAATGAGGTTTTCAATAAGTCCCAAGGGATAATGAAATTTTTTTTTGATATTTTTTTTTGGCAAATTAAATTAAATTTTTTTCTCTTTTTTCTTTTAATTTTGAAAAATCATCTCCAGCATGGTAACTTGACCTTGTCATTGGACTGGATGAAACCTGCAAAAAACCTTTGGAATAAGCTATTTTTTTAAATTTTTCAAAATCTTCAGGTGGTATAAATTTTTTTATAGGAAAATGTTTTTCTGTTGGTTGTAAATATTGTCCCAAGGTTAAAAAATCTACTCTAGCACACCTTAGATCATCCATAACTTGAAAAAGTTCCTCTTCTTTTTCACCAAGTCCTAGCATTAGTCCAGATTTCGTAAATAATTTATTATTATAATCCTTCACTTCTTTTAACAAATTAATAGATTGAAAATATCGTGAACCAGGTCGCACTTTTGTATAGTTTGAAGGAACAGTTTCAATATTATGGTTAAAAACATCTGGTTCAGCATCGACAACTTTTTTAAATACATCGCCTTTCCTTAAAAAATCTGGCGTTAATATTTCTATGGTCGTCTTAGGGTTATTTCTTCTTATTTCATTAATTGTTTTAACAAAATGATATGCTCCACCATCTGGCAAATCGTCTCTATCGACAGATGTAATGACTACATGACTTAAATTTAAATCTTTAGTAGCTTTGGCGACTCTTAATGGTTCATTTTGGTCTAAAGGATTCGGTAAACCAGTTTTTACATTACAAAATGCACAAGCTCTAGTGCATGTATCACCCATAATCATAAATGTTGCATGTTTTTTACTCCAACATTCAGAAATATTTGGACACCCAGCCTCCTCGCACACTGTATGCAAATTATTATCTTTTACAATTTTTTTAGTATCGCTGTAAATTGAGGAGTTGGTTAGTCTAACTCTTATCCAACTTGGTTTTCTTTGTATTGGATTTGATGGTTTGTTTATTTTTTCTGGGTGACGTGGTTTCATTTTATAATCAAAAGTTTTTCATTTTTTTTGCCTTTAGCAAACATTTCTCTATATATTTCATCTAAAAAATTAATATCAATATTTTTAGTTAACGAATTATTTTCATTAATTAATCTTATATTTTCTACATTTAAATATTTTTCAATATTAGACAATTTGCCATATTCAATTTTTTTTTTTTGAAATGAGATATACCCTCTATTTCCATCAAAAAAATTAATAATAAAATATAGTATTATGAAAATGTTTATTATTAAAAATTTAGATTGCACCAAAAAAGTTTTAAATTTTTTCATTTAATTTTTGACATTCCCGGTTTTTTTAAATTTTCTTCAATTCTTAGTAACCTATTATATTTTGCTACTCTTTCAGACCTTGCTAATGATCCAGTTTTTATTTGATTTGATTTTGTTGCAATAGCAAGATCAGAAATAAACGTATCTTCTGTATCTCCAGATCTATGAGAAATAATCGTACTTAAACCTTTTATTTGAGCCAACTCAATTGTTTTTAGAGTTTCACTCACAGTGCCAATCTGGTTTAATTTAATTAAAATAGAATTTGCTGAGGCATTTTTTATACCTTTGGACAATCTGTCATAATTGGTTACAAAAAGATCGTCACCTACAATTTGTATCTTGTCTCCAATAAGACTTGTAAGATTTGTCCATGTCGTCCAGTCATCCTCAAAAACTGGGTCCTCTATGGACTTAATTGGATATTTTTTAATCAAACTTTCATAATATTGAAGAAGTTCTGATGAGTTGAGTTTCTTATTATGGATCATAGAATATTTATTACCATCATAAAGCTCATTTGAAGCTACATCTAAACAAATGTTTATATGCTTACCAGGTGTAAAGCCGGATTGTGTTATTGACTCTAATATTAATTCTATTGCTTCCTCGTCTGAATTAAGATTAGGTGCAAATCCACCTTCGTCACCAACATTGGTACTAAAATTTTTTTTTAACAAATTTTTTTTTAAGCTTTGAATTGTTAAAAAACCATATTGCATACATTCTTGAAAAGACACAGCGCCATCCGGTCTTATCATAAATTCTTGGATATTTAATGAATTATTTGCGTGAGCTCCACCATTAACAATATTCATTAATGGGTAAGGTAATTTAAAATTTCCGTCATTTGATAAATACTCAAAAATTTCTTTTTTACTACTCTTGGCTGCAGCTTTACAATTAGCTATGGAAACCGATAATATTGAATTTGCACCTATTTTAGATTTATTGCTAGTTCCATCTAGCTCAATTAAAGTATTATCAATGTGAACTTGATCATACGGGCTCATACCTTTTAAAATTTTATTTATATTAGTGTTTACATTTTCAACTGCATTAAAAACACTTTTATTTAAATATTCTTTGTTTTGATCTCTCAATTCATGAGCTTCATAACTTCCTGTTGATGCTCCAGAGGGTACAATGGCCGATGCTACTGATCCATCTGTTAAAAAAACATCTGTTTCAATAGTTGGAAAGCCTCTACTGTCAAATACTTGTCTAGATTTTAAATGTGATATCGTAGTCATTACAAATTTTCATTTTTAACTAAATTATCAAGTTTAATAATTTTAACTAAAAAACTTTCCAATTCTGAAAGTTTTAACATATTTGGTCCGTCTGATGGTGCGTTATCGGGATCATCATGAACCTCTATAAATAGACCAGATATACCGATTGATACTGCAGCTTTGGACAAATCATATATAAACTCTCTTTGTCCTCCGCTTTGATGTCCTTTGCCGCCAGGCTGCTGTACAGAGTGAGTTGCATCAAATATGACTGGATAGTTTTCTCTTTTCATAATTGAAATTGAACGCATATCTGAAACTAAAGTATTATAACCAAACGATACACCTCGCTCAGTGAGTAAAATATTTTTATTAAAATCTTCAACTTTACGTAAAATATTTGGAACATCCCATGGAGCAAGAAACTGGCCTTTTTTTATGTTGATCACTAAATTAGTTTTTGCTGCTGATTGCAAAAGATCTGTTTGTCTACACAAAAAAGCAGGTATCTGAATAATATCAATTGAATTTTTTAATAGTTCACATTGTTCAACAGAATGTACATCTGTTAAAATTGGTATTTTTAATTTTTTCCTGATTTCTTCAAATATTTTAATAGATTTTTCTAAACCCAGCCCTCTTTGTGACAAATGGCTAGTTCTGTTAGCTTTATCAAAAGAGGTTTTGTAAACGAAATTAATTTTTAATTTATCACATATTTTTTTTATATTTTCTGCAATAGAGATTGCATGCTCTCTATTTTCTAGCTGGCATGGACCAGCAATTAATACAAGGGGTAAGCTGTTTGAAATTGCAAAATTATTAATCTTAACTTGTTTAATCATATAATTTTATTTTTAGCTGCTTTTATGAAAGATGCAAACAATGGATGAGGATTTAAAGGTCTAGACTTAAATTCTGGATGAAATTGTACTCCAATAAACCATGGGTGTGCTTTTAGTTCGATTGTCTCAGGTAATTTATTATTGTTTGACATTCCAGAAAATATCAAGCCTTTATCTTCAAATTTTTCCTTATAATTTATATTTACTTCATATCTGTGTCTATGACGCTCAAATATTTTATTTGAATTATATATTTTTTTTATCAAAGAATTATTTAATAAAACACATTCGTATTGACCTAATCTCATTGTACCACCAATTTTTTTTAATTCACCTTTTTTTAAAATACCATCCTTATACCACTCTTCGATTAAGCCTATGATCGGAGTGCATTTTTTATTAATTTCGGTTGACCCAGCATTTTTAATTTTTAAAACATTTCTTGCAAATTCTATTAGGGATAATTGCATACCAAAACAAATTCCAAAAAAAGGAATTTTGTTTGTTCTAGCAAATTTAATTGATTGTATTTTACCCTCGGTCCCTCTTTTACCAAAACCACCTGGTATCAAAATACCATTAGTATTAGAAAGTTTATTTTTAATCTGTGAAAAAGTTAATTTCTCTGAGTCAATTTTGTTTAAATTAACTCTTGTATTATTTGCGATACCGCCATGAATAAGCGCTTCGTCTATAGATTTATATGCATCTTTTAGATCAACATATTTTCCGATTACAGAAATATTTACCTCCTGTTTTGATCTGAGTACAACGTTTGTGGTTTTGTACCATGGTTTTAAATTTGGTAATTTTTTAGTTTTGATTTTAAAATATTTCAAAACTTGTTTATCTAATTTTTCTTTATAGAAGCTTATAGGTGCTTCATATATAGTTTTTACATCGACAGTTTCAATTACATTATCAATATCGACGTTGCAAAATAATGATATTTTTTTTCTTTGATTTTTATGCAAGGGTATTTCCGAT
>MDTE01102972.1_pt1 | contig 10296 bp, 10 predicted proteins | sample 811231 | NCBI WGS metagenome assembly MDTE01 (sample SAMN05326651, study PRJNA326480) | marine metagenome | isolation source: seawater | place: Indian Ocean: Red Sea | collected 2010 | reverse complement strand
TCCAATAAATCCTCTTTTACAATACTTTGCCTATCACAAGCAATTTTGAATTTTATTTTATTGTCAGCCAACAAATCACTTTCTGAATTTTCTAATAAATCTGTGCTAGCGTACTGCACCTCTCCTGAATGAAACTGAACCTTCTTACCATTATCTCTCATCATTTTAATAGCTTTAGTTATCTCAGCATCTTTGGAGTATTCAAATTCGGTTCCCAATACTAAAAGATTTGGATTTAAGTTCTTTATCGCATTAATAAGGGCATCATCTTCATCCTTTAAAAGAAGGATTCCATCAATAATAGTTATTGCTGCTAATCCTTCTGCTCTTTCCTGCTGAGAAAACTTATATGATCTTTTTTTACCTTTTTTAGTATCAGGTAAAACAGCAACAATTAAGGCATCCTCCTGATTTGCTGCATTTTTCAAATATCTTATATGTCCAGGATGAACAGAATTAAAATGACCATAAGTAAGTGCAGACTTCTTTAAACTAGGACAATTATCTACTGTAAAAATGGGTATATTCATAAATCAATTATTATTCTCCCGGCGCTATTACCACTTTTCATAGATAAAATAGCTGAATTTATATCTTTCAGTTTATATCTTTCACTTACTAGACCTTCAATACCCCATATATCATTGTTATACAAATTTAAATAACGAGGAATTGCTTCATGAGGTTTAGATTCACCTCCATGAGAGCCAATTATCGATTTTCCAAAATGTAGGGGAAGAGAATAAATTTTTATATTTGAATTAATTCTTGGTACACCAACAAGTATCATTCTACCTTTAGGGCCCATAATTTCATAACCCATTTCTATTATTTCAGGTATACCTGTATTATCAATAAAAACGTCAAGATTTCTTTTACCCAATATTTTTATAATTTGATTTCTTGTATCACTCTTCTTAGCATTAATCAAATGTGTAGCACCAAAACTTTTTGCTAAATTTAATCTTGAATCAAATAAATCAACTGCAATAATTGGCCAACCCGATGAAAGAGATGCCGCTTGAATAATATTTAGACCAATACCACCCGCTCCATAAACTACTATAGATTCTCCAATCATTAATTTGGCATTATTTTCTATAACACCAAAGCCAGTAGTAATGGCGCATCCAAATAAAGCGGCTAATTCTTTATCAGTATTTTTTGGAATAGATGTACATCTATTCTCACTTATAATCGCATATTTATTGAAAGTTGTTAGCCATCCTGCGTTAACTTTCTTACCTTTCCAGGTATAAGCAGGAGTTTCAGATTGTATCCCTTCGCCCTTTCTCCAATGAAGAACAACTAAATCACCTTTTGAAACAGTTTTCACACCTGGACCAACAGTTAATACCGTTGCACAGCCTTCATGTCCCAAAAGATGAGGTAAAAATTTATCTTTACCTTTCACACCTGAAATTTCACCTAATTGTGAACCACAAATGCCGCTGACATGAATTTCTACTAATATCTGACCTATTTTTAATTCATCAGGCAATTTAACTTTATCAACTATAAGATCCTTATTTTGCTCCACTAGAATTGCTGCATCTGTATTTTTTATTGGTATTCGCATATTATTTACTGAAAATATATAAAAGAATAGTCTCCGGTATAACCAGAATTCTTAAACCACCATTGCCACCCCTTTGGACTATTAAAAGCTTCACAAGTAACTTGCCAATATAATAAATTTGCCTTTTCTATCTCATTTCTATAGCTTTCTACACAAATGTACTTATTATGTTTGCCAACTCTTTCTATTTCTTTTAGAGCGCTATCTAATTCATATGAATGCAAACAATGAAGTGTATTAATAGAAATAACTAAATCAAAAAAGTTACTTTCATATGGGAGATTTGCAGCATTCCCTAACTTTAAAGAATTTGAAATTTCATCCTTACAGTTATTCAATGCGTATTCTGATATGTCTAAACCAAAAATTTTGATTTCTGGAATAAGTTTTATAAACTCATAAAGTAAATACCCTTTTCCACAACCAATATCTAATATCTTCGATTTTGGATTTAATCCATAATATGAAATCATTTCTTTAGCAACTTTTTCCCATCTCCCTGGAATATATTTATAACCGCCATAGCAGATCCTTCTATCTCCATCCCAATAATCAAAATCGAATTTTTTTGCTAATGAGGCTGCTTTATATTTGGGATAATCCAAATCATTTACTCTCGCCAGATAGTCTCTTTTAGTACTGCTATGAAGAGTATTCATAAAATCAATTTCCTTCATGATTAATCATCAAAATTAGGTTTATTTTTAGTTAACCATTGCATGCATAGGTGTCCGACTATAAGCTGTGTATCTTCAGCAATCTGCATATCGTTTACTTTAAAATGAATTGAGGAATCTGCATAGTTTAAAGATTTTCCACCAGAATAACCCAATATTGCATAAGAATAAACGCCTAACTGCTTTGCCATCACAAGCGCGTTTAATATATTTTGAGAATTACCACTCCCTGATAATACGATTAATAAATCTCCATTGGAAGCTTTATTTTTTAGTTGGTGAGAAAAAATATTTTCATATCCAATATCATTCCCAAGGCAAGTAATTATTGCAGAATTAGAGGTCAAAGCCTCTACTTTCAAACCCTTTACAGAAGGAGTATCTCCACAAGCACCCGCACCGTAATGTAAATCATTTGCTATATGAATAGCGTTAGCTCCACTTCCGCCATTACCACAAATATAAATACTTTTACTCTCAGTCCAGACTCTATATAAATGATTGGACAGTTTTTCTATTTGATTAAAAATATCATCTGTAAAAGAACTTTGAAGATGCTTTAGATAAGCTTTAGAAATTTCTGAGAAACTTTGATTTTTGTTGTTCATAAATTTAAGCTTTTTTATTAGCAGATCTTCTAGCTTCTTCAAGAGAGGAAGGAGTTCCGATATCAATATAAAACATATCTGTATGATAAGTATATATTTTGCCAACAAGTTCTGGTAAAACTTCGGTACTAAAATCAATGGCTTTGGGGTGATTAGATATAAGCCAATTTAAAAATTCATCTTCAAACAAATAAATTGCCCCATTTGCAATATTTCCTGGTGGATTATCTTGTTTTTCATAAAAGCCTTGAACAATACCCTCTGAATCTACATCTACAATCCCACAACTTTTAGGATTAGAAGTCTTAAAAGTAAGCATTGTAAGTAAACAAAATTTAGGTTTTTTCAAATGACTTTTTATTAAATTACTCAAATCAAATTTAGTGAAATTATCAGCATGTATCAGTATTCCTAAAGAACCAATAAAAAATTCATGATTAGCGATTAATGTTCCAGCAGTACCTAAGAGTATTTTTTCGTAAGTTTTATATATTTTAATATCTTTACTTTGTTGTTGATATAAAAAATCGTTTACTTTTTCCGCTAAATAATGAGTATTTATTAAAACTTTTTGAGTACCAATATTTTCCAACTTATCAATCCAATGCTCAAGGATAGGTTTTTTATTTATTTCCACGAGACATTTTGGCTTTTCTAGAGTTAATGGCCTTAAACGTGTTCCTAAACCAGCTGAAAGTAATAAAGATCTTTTAGGTTTCATGATTTTTTAATTTCATCAATAAGATAATTATCGATGACATAATCAGCGAAAGAAAAGCTTGCTGTAAATGCTGGAGAAATAGAACTCAATATATGTAGACTATTTTTACCATTTAGGCAAAGAAAATCTTTAACAATCATATTTTTTTTGATATTAAATAGTTGAGCTCTTAATCCAACCTTGTTGCTTCTCTTTATATCTTTGTAACTAAGCTTTGGTATCAACTCTTGAGCTGATTTTAAAAAAAGTAATGGGATTCCAAGAAAAGCTTGCTCATTTACATATTTCCTGAATCCATCTTTATTATTAAAATACTGCTTAGTTAAGAACGTAAAATCAAGAATTGAATTAATTGTTTCTATATTTTCGAAAAATTTATAGTTTTCTCTACCAAGTGCAGGAATGGCCGTCGGTCCAATATATACAGAATCATCACTTGCGCTGGGAGTAAAATGAACCCCTAGGAAAGGAACATTTAAATCAGGGACAGGGTAAAGATTTAACTTTATATTTAAAAGAGCATTTTTTCTTAATTGCCAATATAAGCCTTTAAAAGGAATTATTTTATAATCAGTTCCAACTGAATATTGATGGGCAACTTTATCAGCCTGAAGTCCTGCTGAATTAATAAAATAACCAAAATTTACTTTTATTTTTTTGTTGATTAATATTTCAGATGACTTTATATTTAGGTCCCAAAATTTAGCCGACTTTATGATTTTTACTCCCTTGTCTTGAAGTTCCTCTTGCATCTTCTGAATAACTTTTTTAGGATCAACTACAGCGGTATTAGGACTCCATATTGCTCTTCCTGAAGTTATATTTGCATCAGGGACAAGTTTCTCAATCTCTTTAGAATTAATAAATTCAATAACTGCTCCATTTCTTTTACCTCTGTCGTAGAGAATATCTAATTGGGGATCCAGAGCAATTCTTTGGGGTATTATTAATTTCCCACATTTTTTAATCCCTAAACCTTTTTCCATCATCCATTCTTTTAAACGATTTGCACCTGAAATACAAACTTTTGCCTTTAAAGAATTTGGTTCATAATATATACCAGCATGTAATACACCACTATTTCTGCCTGAGCTATGAAGTCCTAAATCATCCTCTTTGTCTAAAATGATAATTTGTTTTGAAATATCTCTAGCCATCAATTGATGGGCGATCGTCAACCCAACAATACCTCCCCCCACAATCAAAAAATCACATGAATGATTCATTAAAAATTGAAATTTAAGTTTCTACAAAATTTAACCATCAATTTATGATAATCCTATACATTTTTTAAATATTACACCTTTTTTTTAATAACTAACAAGTCCTAATTTTAATTTAGATATATAAAATTTCTTCAAAAATATTAAAAATTTATGTCAAAAATTTTAAGTAAATTTTTAGATTAAATAATAATTTATTTAAAATGTTGTCTATCAGGTTAAAATATCACCTAATGCAAGAATCAATTTGAATAAATCTCTTGATAAATATTCCTTATATATAACTTACGATGGTCTCCTTGATCCTCTAGGTCATTCTCAAATTTTGCCTTATATAGAGGGCTTATCTTCATCAGGATATAAAATTGTATTACTAAGCTTTGAGAAAACTGATAGGTTAGAGGGTTCAATTAAGAAATTAAAGTTTAGACTTAAATCCAAAAATATTGAATGGTTTTATTTCCCTTTTAAGAGGCGAAAGTTTGGTTATTTTATAAGAATTTTTTTGGTTTTTTACTTTATAAAATTTAGACAAAAATATAAAGATTTTACTTTATTTCATACCAGAGGAATAACAACTGCAATCATATATTTTATTTGTGGCTTTAAATGTCCTTTAATCTATGATATTAGAGCTTTTGCTGGAGAATATATCGATTGTGGAAGATTAAATCCAAAGTCAATTTTTGCATATTTTCTTAAATGGTTTGAGAAAAAGTTGATAAAATCCTCAGCAGGAATTGTGGTCTTGGATGAATCTGGTGAAAAATATATTAAAAATAAATTTAAAAAAATAAGAACAAACATCAAAATTATTCCAACATGTTGCGATACTCAATTATTTCCAATTAAAGATAAGATCTCAAATTCAAGTTTTTATAGATTTGTTTTTCTTGGCGGTGCAAGATTTCCTTATCGGCCTGATTTAGCTTTAATATTAATTAAAAATCTTATAAAAAATAATATAACTTGCAAGATAGATTTTATAAATGAAAGAGATCAAGATCTAATAAAACAAAATTGCGAAAAACTAGAAATTCCTGAGGATTTTTATAATATTTTTTATCTCCCTCAAAAAGAAGTTATTTCTCATTTAGTTAATTACGATAGTGGGTTGATATTCAATACTGCAGGTTATTGGAGAAATAAAAGTTGTCCCACTAAATTAGGAGAATATCTCGCTTCAGGTCTTCACATTATTGCGTTATCAGGTATCAATGTAATTGATAATTTATCTAAAAAAGAACCAAATGTATTTAATATATTTAACGAATCAGATTTTATTAAACCTATTAATAAAAACAAGCTAAACGAAATAGAAAGAAACATAAAAAATAAAAAAACCTCAAAAAATGCTAGAAGATTAGCCGAAAATTATTTTGACATCTCAAGAGCCCATCATTTATATAATGAACTATATAAAGAGTTAATTTAATTAATTGAGAATCTAAGAAATATTTTATTTTTAATAAATTTGATAATAAAACCAATAATCCAAAAAAATCTATTTTTCAATTAATATCTTTAAAAATAGATTTGCTTAAAGAAATAAAAAGAATTTTGGTAATATTATATAGATCATGAATTTATTTATGATAAGTAGAATATTAAAAATTAGATCTAAAATAATCAAATTTTTAAGAAAATTGAATGACAAAATTATTCGCGACATTTTTTATTTGCATGAAAAACTAGTAGAAATTTTTTATGGCAAATTTAAATCTTATTATTTTTCAGAATTATCAGTTGAATTGTTAAAAAGAATAAATAAATCATATAAAAATTTAGATAGCACTATTGCAAGTAAAGAAACAAAAAATAGATTTTTATTTGTTCATTCAAATTTCTCAAGTGAGCATTATGACCTTATTAATAAAGGTCACGACTACAAAATAATATCTATAGATTTAGGTTTACTAATAGTTGATTTCATAAATTTTTATTCTAAAGAACTTAAATCAATAATAAAATCTCCATTTAGGGTAGTTAATGTTAGGGCTTGGAGTTGTCTTGCTTTAGATAGATCTGTAAAGAGAACTACAAAAGAGTGGCATACCGATGGATTTCATAAAGGACATATGAAATTAATGATTTATTTAGGTCCTATAGACGTTAAAGAAAATGGAACTACTGAATTAGAGTATTATGGACCGTTAGTTTCAAATAAAGGTTGCTTCATGCTTTTCGATAATAGTGGAATTTATCATAGAGCTATAAAACCCAAAAAGACCTTAGAAAGGCCGATTATTGAATTAACAATCCAGAGAGTTTTAGTTAAAAGTTTATTCCAAACTCCTTTTTATGGAACTCCATCAGATAGGCACTTAACAAATCCACTTTTTGCTTATATTTTTAAATAAACTACGAGTTTATTGAAGATTTTTCAATGTATATAAACTGTAAAAAATATCCCTTTTTTTAATTAATTTTTTAGATGATAATGAATAATTGCTTGGATAATTTAGAAGGTTGATTGATGATTTAATTATATTTTTACTAATATCATTTAAATTGTAATCATAGGGTATTGGAAAGTAACAACTCATTTAATCTTTTTTTTCTTTTGATTTTATTAAAAGTATAGTTAAGTGGAGCCAAGCGGACTCGAACCGCTGACCCCCTGCATGCCATGCAGGTGCTCTACCAGCTGAGCTATGGCCCCAATTACTAAACGTCAACTAAATCGCTTTTCGTAACGTCGTTAATTACATATTACTTTATAAAGCTTTGTTATTAATATCTGCTCATTAAAATAAAACTTAAAATTTAAAGTTTTAGTATGATTTTGGTATTAAATTAAATATTCTTTAAATACTTAAAAAATCAAGTTTCTTTATTAAAGTCTTGAATTAATCAAAAGAAAAAAATTTCTTCCCTTTTTTGAAATAAAAAAAAATTTTTTTAATCTGAAAACTCTAATTTTAACCTCAAGGCACAAGAATTTTATTACTTATAAATAAAGATCCATCCCTATAAGAGGTTGGTATATCACTTAAAGTTTCAACTTTTGCCCAACAATCTTTTTGAGAGAATAAATTTTTTCTTTGCAATTTAAAAAACTCATATATCATTTCAGCATTTTGAGAATTACCGACTTCTATCATTGCATAAGTATTTAACCAGTCAGAACGAGATGTCCTTCTTAAGATTTTGGCTTCTTGGCCTTCCGCATCTATTTTTAGAAAATCAAAATTACAAATTGATAGATCTCCCAAAATTTCTTTTAACCAACACTTAAATTGTCTTTAATTTTAAACTCAAAAGTTTTGAAAATAGATGAAAAATCCATGGCAATATTTCTATAAACAAATCCTAATAATATTAAGCTAATAGTTTTTCTTACATCATTTAAAATAGCGCGATAGGCTTTATAATACTTAGGAATAAAGAAAAGAAAAATGACACCATCTTTTTTTAGAAAATTAATACTAAAAATAACAAATAAACACCAATGGGAAACATATTTTTCTTATTCTTTATTAAATTCTACCTTTAAAAGTCTATATAGTGTTGGAAAAGTATTTGAAGATAAAGATCTATTTACAAGACAAAACCATATAAGAAATTATTTAATTAATCAATATAAAAAAGAAAAAATACTTTTTATTGAATTTGGTGTAATGCGTGGCGCCTTTACAAATCTAGTTTCAGAAATAAACATTAACAAAGGCTCGAGAATAATAGGTTTTGATAGTTTTGAAGGGCTTAATCAACCATGGGCTGGTAATCAAATAGGTGCCTTTTCTACTAATGGTGAGATTCCGAAAATAACTGATCCAAGAGTTTCCTATGTTAAAGGATGGTTTCAAAATACTGTTAAAGCAAATTTAAAAAAATTAAATTTTAGTAGTTATGATCAAATTATCGTTTCCTTTGATGCTGATTTATATAGTTCAACCTTATATTGCTTATTTGAGCTTAACGATGTTATTGATAGTTATATCGCAATATTTGATGAATTTGCGCCTGATGAATGTAGAGCTTTATATGACTATATAATTACATATGGTGCAACTGTTGAATTTGAAGCCAGGTCAGGATCAAAGCAGTTTCCTAATCAAGTAATCTGTAAAATAAAAACATGCAAAACCGGTCAATATACTATTTAAGAAAAATAACTATTTTTATTATTAGAAATTAAAAAATTAAACAAGAAAATACGAAAAGAGTTTCTATGAATAAGATTTATGATAATTGATTTATTAGTAGATTAAATAAAACCTATTCGCTTTTTAAATTTTAAATGAAATAGTAATTAGTTGCTTTTTGTTTTGAGATATTTCCTTGATAAGTTATATTAAAAATCAAATCTGCATTAGTAAAATCTTAAAGTAAGAAAAAAAATAATTTCTTCCCTTTTTTGAAATAAAAAAAATTTTTTTAATCTGAAAACTCTAATTTCAACCCCAAGGTACAATAATTTTATTACTTATAAATAAAGATCCATCTTTATAGGAGGTTGGCATATCACTTAAATTTTCAACTTTTGCCCAACAATTTTTTTGAGAGAATAAATTTATTCTTTGTAATTTAAAAAACTCATATATCGATTCGGCATTTTGAGAAGTGCCCACTTCTACCATTGCATCCGTATTTAACCAGTCAGAACGAGATGTACTCGTTAAAATATTGGCTTCGTGGCCTTCCACATCTATTTTTAAGAAATCAAAATTACAAACTATATCTTTGAAAGAGTCTGTCTCTACCTTGATAGTTTCAAGATCTCCATATGGTGCATCTTTTGATCCTGCGATATGACTTCCTGTAGTATTTCCTTTAACCCTTATAAATTCTACAAAACCAGAATCTGTTGATACAGCCTTGTTTATAATATTTGGTTTTTTTCTATCGCAATTCAATGCAATATTTTCTTTTATTCTATTAAAGTGAATTAAATCAGGTTCATAAGAAGTTACTTCAAATCCTAAATTTGACAATATTATCGAGTGCAGGCCAATATTTGCTCCTAAATCAGCAACTTTTTTATAGTTCCCCTTATTTTGTAAATAAAAAGAAAAAAGTATCAACTCGTCCAATCCAAATAGATGAGTAGAATCTATCGATCCCATATTGAAATATGGGAATATGAGATCGCCTAAAGGTCCAAAATTAATTTTTTCATCATTTTTATGATTAGGGCCAAACAAGTTATAAGAACTGACCTTTGCAATATTTGCGAAAAAATTATAGAAATTTGAATTAGGAGAATGGAATTCTTTTATTTTTGGAATAAGATCAATTAAGCTTGACAGAATTTCTTGATCAAATTTTTTTCTTTCTAAATTATTCAATTAAAAAATTTTTTAAGAATAAGACTTTAACATATGATTTTCATAAAACATTTAAAAAAATTTTCAAATTTTTCTTAATGTAATTTTTTATCCATATATTCATGATCATCCTTAGGAACCAAAAAATCAAACCCAAGAACATTTATCAATTCATCTAATCTATATTCATTAGATTTTATTTTCCTAAGTATTCTCTC
>MDTE01044040.1_pt1 | contig 10296 bp, 10 predicted proteins | sample 811231 | NCBI WGS metagenome assembly MDTE01 (sample SAMN05326651, study PRJNA326480) | marine metagenome | isolation source: seawater | place: Indian Ocean: Red Sea | collected 2010 | reverse complement strand
TTCAATGGAGAGTTTGCATCTTTACCGAAAGTAAAGCCATCGAAAATATGAGTCTTTGATGATTAAAAAACACCTACCTCGCGATACGAGTAACAATGTCAATAAATTTTTAAGTCAAGTAGCCAAAACACCACTCCCTAGATCATCAGCGAGTAAAGGTAGGTTAGTTTTCGCGATGGATGCGACAGCTAGTCGGGAACCGACCTGGGAACGGGCCTGTCAGCTGCATGCAGAGATGTTTAAAGTGACAGATGAGCTAGGGGGTCTTTCCATCCAGCTTTGTTATTATCGGGGACTTACCGAGTTCAGCACCTTTAATTGGAGTGACAATGAAACTGAACTCGCGAAAATGATGGCAGATGTAACTTGTCTTGGCGGTCACACGCAGATACGTAAAGTGTTAAAAAACGCTTTAGTACAACAAGATATTAAAGCAGTTGTTTTTATCGGTGATGCAATAGAAGAAAATCCTGACCTTTTGTGTCAACTTGCTGGGGAATTGGGTTTACTTAACACTCCGCTGTTTATTTTCCAGGAGGGCCTCGATTCATACGTAAAAAAGATTTTTAAACAAATGGCAAAGTTATCCAGAGGAGCCTACGCACCCTTCGATTTAAATAGTGCAACCGAATTAAAACAACTGCTTTCAGCGGTAGCAATTTTCGCTGCAGGTGGACAGGAAGCTCTCGAAAAATTCAGTAAGGAATCGGATAAAACAGTTGCTCGGCTTACTCGACAACTTAGGAAATAGATGCTTGCTCGCTTAGTCATTGGATTATTCGTTGCTTGCTTAGCGTTCGTATTGATGAGAATCATACTTAGAAATTCGAAGCTTTCGGTTAAACAGTTTTTTCGATTATACTTTTTAATCTTGATTGGAATTGCTTTGATCTACTTAGGGATAACCGGTTTCTTCAATCCCCTTCTAGCCTTGTTCGCAGTTATGGCTCCATTCCTGATGCGCTTTATCACCTGGGTACCTAGGGGGTTACAACTTTTTTCTCTATTTAAAAATGTTCGACAATTTACCTCAGAACATTCTGCAGATAATGAGAAAAGCTCGGAGATTAAAACGAAATATTTGCATATGGTCCTGTATCATGACAGTGGAAATATGGATGGCGAGGTTCTTCAGGGAAAATACCAAGGTACTATGTTAGGACGGCTTGTTTTAGAGCAGATACTTGAGCTCAGAAGGGAGTGTGCTCATGATCCGGATAGCAGAAATTTAGTCGAGGCATTTCTTGATCGAGAATACAATAAGTGGCGCGATAAAACGGAGAATACTTCCTATACTGACGATATAATCGATAGTTCTCTAAACGAATCCCAAGCACTTGAGATACTCGGACTTAAGCAAAATGCTACACGCGATCAGGTAGTCCAAGCCCATCGTAAATTGATGCAAAAGCTGCACCCAGACAGAGGTGGTTCCACTTATCTCGCAGCTAAGGTGAACGAGGCTAAATCCATTCTTCTTGAAAAACGAAGAAAATGACTAAAATTTCTCACAAGAAAACCAATATCTTAAAGCACCAGGGGCTAGTGTTCGATATGGACGGCACGTTGCTTAACACACTCGAGGGCCATTCCAAAGCATTCAATAGGGCCTTAAAAAAGCTTAAGATGCCGCAACATTCCATCGATTCCTACCGCTACTTTATAGGCAATGGGGCCCAGGTTTGCGCAGAAAAAAGTCTTCCCGCGGATTCCAAGCATCTCGTCGAAGCCTGCGTTACCCTTTTTAAAGAGGATTATGCAAATTCATGGCAAGAGACAACAGTTCCATACATAGGCATAGTTAATCTGCTAAAAAAAGTTTCGCATCTCAATATCAAAATCTCAGTGCTTTCCAACAAGGATGATAAGTTTACACAAGAAATGATTAGGAAAAGTTTCCCAAGTGTAAACTTCGACTATATTGCTGGTTTTGGACATGAAAAGATCGTAAAGCACAAACCGCATCCCTCCGGACCAAACCTCATCGCGAGCAAACTTGGTGTCGAAGTCCAGCATTTGGTAATGATAGGTGATACACCTACTGATATGAAGACTGCTATTAAAAGCAACATGACTCCAATTGGAGTAAGTTGGGGATTCCGGACTCAGAAGGAGTTGTACCAAGCTGGCGCTTCAGAAGTCTTAAGTGCGCCTGAACAAATATTGGACCTTCTAAACGCATAATCCTTTGTGTTGACCAAAACAAAAAAATGACTACAATTCGAGAAGCGCTGATTTGAGATTCGGCTTGCGGGCGCTATAAAAATGCCGCTAAATAGACACTAACCTACTTTAGCAACGGCTGAGTAGGTTTTTTTTTGCTCCCATTTCGAAAGTAATGCATGGAGGTTGAAGCGATGCCAATTAAAATTCCTGATGGTTTACCTGCAATTGACGCTCTGCGGCGAGAAAATATTTTCTGCATCACCCGTAGCGCTGCAGAGCATCAGGACATTAGACCCTTGCGTATATTGCTACTGAATTTAATGCCAAAAAAGATAGAGACGGAAATTCATCTCTTGAGGATGCTTTCAAACACGCCACTGCAAGTAGATATTGAGCTAATGCGCATCAGTGACCACCCATCGAAGAACACACCCATTGACCATATGGATGCTTTCTACAAAGACTTTGAATCCATTCAAACTGAAAAATACGATGGGATGATAATTACCGGCGCTCCTCTCGGACAGATAGACCTGGAAGAGGTCACGTTTTGGGGTGCTATGAAAGATATTCTCGATTGGACGACCACGAACGTTACCTCCACGATGTTTTTGTGCTGGGCTGTGCAGGCGGCAATGCGCCACCTCTACGGGGTGCCAAAATATCTGTTACCAAAGAAGATATCAGGAGTTTACCCTCACAGGCTTGTCAAACGACTCTCTCCTATCGTAAGAGGCTTTGATGACATTTTCGACGCTCCTCATTCTCGTTACGCGGAAGTTCGGGAGGAGGATATTCTTGCCCTCAGTGAACTCGTCATTGTCGCCGATTCCGAGCGTGCCGGCCCGTATATCATTGCCAGTAAGAATGGACGACAGTTATTCGTCACAGGACACTCCGAATATGAACCTCGTTGTCTGTTAGATGAATATAAAAGAGACTTACGGGCGGGAATCAACCCTGAAATTCCAGAAAATTATTTTCCCAATAATGATCCTTCGAAGAAACCGATCGTTACTTGGAAAAGTCACGGCAACTTATTATTCTCCAATTGGCTAAACTATTACGTATACCAACTAACCCCTTATGAAAGTGAGCAAATTGGAGAAACGATGAGAAAGGCAACGGTTGAACTAAGCTAAGCCAATCTGTTTTTCTAGCTGGCGTACAAAATCAGCTAGTAGATCCCCGGAAATTTGGGAGACCCAATACATCTTGGACTCCCCCAATATCTATTCGTTGTTAGATCTTTCTGCTAATGCCTTTAACCTCTCGTAAAAGCGTTGCTCGATTGGCAAAGCAATTTGCAGCTTTTCTAGATGTAATAATGTTAGGAATAGAATTCTCCCTCGTTACATGATGACTCGGTAGCAAAGTACTGCAACCATTGAAGCGCTCGCGTTAGAAGTTATCTGCCAGCATACAGAAAACCAACTAAGCGATTAAAAAAGACAAGTCCAACAAGAACTCATAGGCGTAACGTCTCACTGGTGGATAATATACTTCTCAATGTGTACTCTAAAAAGAAGGGTTGCTAAAGGTCGAAAAAACACACAGGCAATTATCGTTAGGAACAGAGCGAACGCAGAGACAGGAAGTACTGTAATCGTAGCACTTAAAACATGAAGGTTACGTTAATTTGCGTTCCAGAGCTTGACATATAGATTCCAAATGCTCAAATTGCCAAAATTTTGGCGCATTCTTATGAAACCCCTAAATAAGCCTTTAAATCCCAACTTTTCGTCAGGACCCACATCAAAGCGGCCCGGTTGGTCAGTTGACCAATTAGATCTCCGAATCTTGGGACGCTCACACAGGGCCAGAGAACCTAAAGCCAGAATTCAAAAGATTAGTGACTATAGCAAACAGATACTAGGGATACCGAACGATTACCTCTTGGGATTAGTCCCTGCATCAGACACCGGCGCCTTCGAAATGGCAATGTGGAGTTTGCTCGGAGCCCGACCTGTCGATGTATTCTCCTGGGAAAGCTTCGGCGCTGGATGGGTTACCGATATCACCAAACAACTCCAGCTTGAGAACACAAACCTCTATAGTGCCGACTATGGCCAAATACCAAATCTTGAGAAGGCTAACCCAGAGAACGATGTCGTCTTTACTTGGAATGGCACGACCTCAGGAGTTCGTGTACCGAACGCCAACTGGATCTCTGACCAAAGGGAGGGCTTAACGCTCTGCGATGCTACGTCAGCCGTGTTTGCAATGCATCTACCTTGGGAAAAACTTGATGTGATCACATGGTCCTGGCAAAAAGTACTCGGCGGGGAAGGTGGTCATGGAATGTTAGCATTATCACCAAGGGCTGTAGCTCGGCTAGAACAATGGCAACCTAAACGCCCACTTCCCAAAATATTCCGACTAACTAAGGCAGGCCAGATCAACAGGGAGATTTTCTCAGGAGCTACGATCAATACGCCCTCCCTCCTCGCGGTGGAAGATCATTTGGATGCGCTTAACTGGGCAAAAGAGCTTGGCTTGGAAACACTAATTCAACGCAGTGAGAACAACCTCAAGACCTTGGCGAGTTGGCTAAAACGCTCGAACTGGATTGAATTCCTAGCTGAGGATGAAGCAATTCGATCTAGCACATCGATATGTATGAAAATAATTGATCCATGGTTCACTGCGCAGAGTGAACCCTCCCAAAAAGAAATCATAAAGAGGTTAGGTTCATTACTCGAATCTGAATCGGTCGCATACGATATCGGCAGCTACAGGGACGCTCCCCCTGGGCTGCGTATATGGGGTGGTAGTACGGTAGAAGCTAAAGATATAGAGTTACTCACACCATGGCTAGACTGGGCGTGGTCAGAGGTCAAAACCGAGTGAGCTTCCTTCGTCTAATTCGGTTGCTGGGGTTTCCGCTTCAATGTCAACCTCTAAACCATTTAAAAAGCCGATTCCTGGTTCCTGTTGGACCTTGTGGAGATTGGGAGGGCACTGCTCAAGGCATTGGCGAGGCGCCACGTAAAACGGACCGCACTGCTGACGTTTCTTTCTAAAATTCATCAAGCGGTGGTGAAGAAGCCATCGCACTAGCTGATCGAAGTCGTGACTTCTTTTAGGAGCGGCCGATGATTATTATTGTACTCGCACTTGCGGGGCCGGTTTTGTGAAAAGCTCATTACTGAGACAAATGACCTGAATTTAACTCGCTAGAGCCCTCTCGGTCTCTTCAGCCATTCTTCGGAGTTCCTGTTGCCTTCTCTTCTCACCGCTTATGTAGCGAATGTATTGGCGAACAGACTTCTGTTTTCTTCGGTCTATGCGCTCCGCTGCCCGAAATGCTCTAGTGGCCTCGTCCCAACGTTCCAAATTCATCAATGCAATCGCTAACCAAAACTGCACATCCGACTCTTTAGTCAACCCTTTTTTCTCCAAAGCCTTTCGGTACGCTCGTACAGCTTCAGAGTGTCTGTCTTCCTGCGCCAGAGCCTGGGCCAGGCGATAATGGATATCTCCATCTTTGGCGAAGCCAGCGGCATCTGACCAAGCCTTGATTGCTTTGGGCATCTCTTGCGCCATAGTGTAAGAAGTTGCTAATAGCTTCAGATTCTTCTCATTTCGAGTGACGGTCCCATCTTTCAATCCCCTTTCTAGTACCATCGACGCCTCATAAGGGTTATCAGCACCCAGAAGCCTCTGAGATAACATTACAATTTCGGTCTCTCTTATCAGAAAGCCTTGATGATAGCTGGCAAAGTAGGCTGATAAGGCCTTGTCATCCCATTCCTTCTCGCTGTACATACCGGCCAAATGCATCCAGTACTGCTTCTTAGGGTACTTATGTATCAGGGTTTCCAAGACTCGAATTACATTATCGTAGTCTTCAAGCATGTTATAATCGACTACCTGCAAGTAATACCAAGGCTCTTTCATCTCCTTACCCTGTGCTAAAGCAATTTCTTCTACTTGCAAAGCGTACTTAAGAGATTCTCGGATATCCTCCAGCAAGTGATAGGCCAATGCTTTCGTAAAGGTTACCAGAGGGTCTAGTTCGCCTCTGGCTTCCTCATAACGCGCGATATAAACCAAAGCAGTTTCGTAGTCCTCTTCACCAAAATGCAGCTGGTATAGCGCTCGAAGAGCTTGTTGCTCCAATGCTTCCGAAATGACGCCCTGTAACAAAACATTTTCATAAGCCACTATGGTGCCTCGCATGTCACCGATCGTGTAATAGGCAAAAGCTAGGGTGTTCCATATTTGTGCTTTTTCGTATGAGTTGAGACCTCTACGGTCCTTGTACTCCATAAGCATTTCAATCGCATCTGCTGGCGTACCTGTGGGCTCAGGCGGCGGCTCTCCTTCTTCTCGGGGGACAGACTCAGGATCAATCATTACATTTGCTTCAGAGATTTTTTTATAAGTTGACTCTCGCAGCGCTGGGACACGACGAGTTTTTTTCTTTTCTTTTTCGGCCGCGTAAGCGGAACTTGAGAGAGGCAAAAAATCAGGCAGTACAGCAGGTGCAGTCCAGACCGCCGTTAGTACTAAAATGAATCTAATCACTCTTGCTCCTAGTTACCTAGTAGTTCAAAGGTTATTTTGTTTTGAACTCCGGCTGTAGCTACCGGAGTGCCATCAATCACTTTAGGCTTATACTTGAACTTGAGGGCAGCTTTAATCGCCGCAGAATCAAAGACAGAACTTGGCCTATCAGAGCACTCCCCCTCAGTTTTGGCAGTCTTAATCCAAGCACAGTTAGATACCACATACGGATCTGCAACCGTTCCTTGGTCTGTCACTGTAAACTCGACGATTGCCCAGCCAGTCAAACCCCGGGACAAGGCCCGCCTTGGATACTGGGGCTGAACTTTTACTATTGGCAAATACTCTCCATCGCTGATCCCAAAGCCCCCGCCACCAACATCGACGTTGACATTCATATTTAGGTCGTTCATCGAGAAATTAGTTTGATCAACCTTAAGGTTAAAGTCCTGCGGTGGGACATCCGGTGGCGGCTCATCGGGGGGTGGTGGCTTTTTTGGACGTCTCTGCTTAGTTTGTACTTCCTGATCTTGCTTGACCCGCACAAAGTCCACAAGATTACCTACCTTATCTTCCGTCAGCGCACTTTTCCCTCCCGAAATGAGAGCCTGCATAAGGTAGAACAGGGCTAGCGTTACAAGAAGCCCCACAATCATCGAAACACCCAACCGTATTACCACTAATAATCTCTCCTATTTCTCTTCTGAGGCGATTGCTACCTGAGCAATGCCGAGGTTCCTGGCAGCTTCCATTACTGCTAAAACTTTCTCCACTTTAGATTCACTGTCAGCGATTATTACTAAACCACCTTTTGGGTTTTCTGCATGCAGTCTTTCCATCGTGGGACGAACATAGCGAAGATCAACCTTCTTCTTGTCAATCCAGATATTACCATCGGGGGCTACACCCACTAACAGCGATACAGTTTTTTTTGGCTGAGCAGTCTCAGTGTCTGGCCGATTAACCTCGACACCGGTTTCCTTAATAAAAGTAGCTGTAACAATGAAAAAAATTAGCATAATAAAAACGACATCGAGCATAGGTGTAAGGTCTGCAACTTTCTCTTCTGCGTCTTGGGTCATTCTGCGCATGATTAACCCCTAATCATCCAAAGTTAGCGTATTTTCCATAGAATCTGACTCTACCTGCACTTTGGAGGACAAGAAAGTGTTTGCGAGAACACCAGAAAGCGTAGCGACCATACCCGACATAGTCGGGATAGTAGCTGCAGACACCCCCGCTGCCATAGTCCTTGCGTTTCCGCCAGAGGTATTCATTGCCTCAAATACTTGTACCATCCCAGTTACAGTGCCCAATAATCCGAGTAGCGGCAGCAGCGATATCAGTGTCTTTATGAAGCCCATATTAGCAGTGAGTTTGGTGTTCACCTCTGATATGAGTCCCTGCCGAATCATTCTAGCGTTCCAGGAGCTTCTTTCTTTCCGCCCCTCCCAATACACAAGGGCTGCACCAACATCGTCGAGATGATCTTTCCTAAGATACCAAGCCCTTTCAAAAATTAGCGCCCACATGACAAAGGTGGCAGCAGCAATTAAATAAAGGACTTGACCTCCAGCCTCCATAAAGGTTCTTATTGCGATGAAAATAGCTTCCATCGGCTACGATTTCTCCGAATGCTGAGCAATCAACCCCGCACTTTGTTCTGTAAGAATGTGTTTGATGGCTGTTGCTTTTGCACTAACAATTGAGTGTAAAAGCACTGTTGGTATAGCCACAACCAAACCTAGTACCGTGGTAATTAGAGCCTGCGATATACCACCCGCCATGGTCTTCGGATCACCCGTACCGAATAAAGTTATCGCTTGGAATGTTACGATCATTCCGATTACTGTACCCAAGAGGCCCAGAAGAGGCGCAACCATAGATATTATTTTAATAAATGCTATGCGAGCATTAATAGCTGGCTCCTCTTTAAGAATGGCCTCGTCTAATTTCAGTACTAGGTTCTCAGCGTCCGTCTCAGGATTGTCTTGATAAACCTTCAAAATTCTTCCCAGAGGATTGTTGCTATCAGCATTCTCTGGATCAGCCATTTGATTATCAACGCGTTTGCCAATCACATTGAGCGTGTAAAAACGTTCAATGGACAGAAGCAAAGCTACTATACCGAGAATTATAATGACGAACCCTGGGGTTCCCCCTTGCCTTACACGCTCCTCTATCGTAGGAACTTCAATTTGAAGCTGAAGGAGCTGTCCTCTGGTGGGATCGAGAGCAAAAGGCACAAAACCACTACTCGCATCCTCGAGGTCACCTGCTGAAGAGACAAACCTTGAGGCAGGTTGCTTTGGAAGTTCGGTAATCAAGCCTGTTTCGAGGTCATAAGCCAAGTACTCACCGTCACTAATCAAATTATAATCACCTACTCGAATTACTTCCTGCTCTGACTTAGAGCCATCCAACTTAGTAACCTCAGCCGTGAATCGCGACACTTTCCCAGATTCGGTCATTTCCTGCTGGAGCTCGACCCAAAGCCTTTCTATCTCTTCGATAGATGCCAATTTGGAGCTACGGCCCATGGATTGAGCAAATTCTCCAAGCCAAGCCCCTCGCCCTGGGAACTCTGCGCTTACAATAGAACCCTCAACCACGCCTTGGGTGTCTCCACTAACTTGTTGGAGAACTCCAAATAGCTCGCGCAACGACCCCAGACGCTTCTGCAATATTTCCTGTTTGGCGGCTATATCCTGCTCATTTTTTTCGAATTGCGCCTCCAGCCTTTCGCTGCGAGCTTCTTCTCGGCGCTGAGCCGCTTCAGCGTTTCGCACCGAACGTTGTTGTGACGCCCTATCCGCCAAGAACTCCCTCTCACGATTTTCATTAAGGCGACGATTAGAGATTTTGCCATCTCTCACTAATTGTAATAACTCTACGATACTTTTCGCTTCTATCTCTTCATCATCCTCGGCAGACCAAACTAACGATGAGAACAATAAAGTTGCGGCACAACAAATACCTAATAAATTCTTCATTATCTTACCTCCGCAGCTGGAATTGGAAGGTGAACGAAGTCAGCGGTCTGAGTTTTCTTCGCAATGCGAAATCCATTACGAACGCCAAGCCGATATTCATCGTCTAGGATTTCCCACCCTTTTGCGTTTTTGTCCCAAACCCCAGTGATCTCCCCATCTAGAGTCTGAAAGACCAACGCAACTCTTCCCCATTTTAGCATTTCAACTTGTCTCTCCACACCATCAATTGCAATCACCTGGGTATATACGTCCAAAGTCGATCCGTAGGCGTTTTCAACCTGATAGGCCTGTAAAACCTGACTGAACTTCTCGGCGACGCTGACGTCCGCCCTGTCAAAGGTATCTTTTAGGAAAGCTATTCTCTCTGAACGCTCACTCGCCAAAAAGGGCACATCAAGCTCGACGAACTTTTCCAGATTTGCAATCATCCTTTCGATTAGCGGTCCCATTTGTCTCTCGATCACCGTCACGTTATCAATTGATTCCTCAAGTTCCCTAAGTTCTTTTTCTTGGACCTTAATCAATCTTTCCTGCTGCTCGTTATAAACTCGCAGGCCATCGACAATCTTCATCACCTGCTTGTATTGGGTCAGTAAATCCCGCGTTTGTTCGGAGATCTCATCAATCC
>MDTE01037352.1_pt1 | contig 10296 bp, 10 predicted proteins | sample 811231 | NCBI WGS metagenome assembly MDTE01 (sample SAMN05326651, study PRJNA326480) | marine metagenome | isolation source: seawater | place: Indian Ocean: Red Sea | collected 2010 | reverse complement strand
TGCAGAGAACAGTTTGCCATGGATGGACAGTCCAAACATTAAAGATCCCAAACCGTTATCACCAAAACTATTAGCAGAGGAGTGTGCAAAGGAAGGCATACCTGCTCCATCATCTTTGGCTCAGACATCAGAGGAGTGTGCAGAGTGGGAGAAAGAGTATGGAGACAAATATCCATGGGTGGGGGCGATGAGAGATTACCGACGTTCCAATATGTTACTCACAAAGGTAGAGAAGTTGAGAGACTTTACAAGAGACGACGGTCGTTTTGATTTCTCTATGAAGTATGGAGGTGCACACACTATGAGGTGGGCGGGTGAAGCAGGATGGAACATGCAGAATCAACATAGAGACGAATTGTTTGGTGTGAACATACGTCATATGTTTAAGGCACCAAAGGGAAAGCAACTTATCATATGTGATTTAAGTCAGATTGAACCACGTGTGTTAGCATGGTTTGCTGGCATGGAAGACTTCCTTGATTTGGTGAGGGAGGGGTTTTCTGTTTATGACGCTCATGCTAGGCAAACAATGGGATGGTCTGGTGGACCATTAAAAGATGAAGACCCATCACTGTATAAGTATGCAAAAGCAAGGGTGCTTGGATTAGGTTACCAGTGTGGGCACGTTCGTTTTAAGGAAGTGGCTCGTATGATGGCAGGTTTGGAACTTGATCCTATGGAGTCAAAGAAAACAGTAACGAACTACAGATTAACAAATCGTAAGATAACACAACTGTGGAGATCATTAGATGCATCATTCAAGAAGTCTTCAGGAGAGAACTTTGAGTTGGAGTTGCCTTCAGGAAGGGTGATGACATACTTTAATGTTCAGAGGAAGGGAGATGGGTATGTAGCAAAGACTGAACGTGGATCATACTATAAACATTTTTATGGCGGCAAACTTACAGAGAACTTGGTGCAAGCAACGGCACGTGATGTATTCGCAATCCACTTACTTATGTTGGAGGAAGCAGGATATGAAGTGCTGTTCCATACACACGATGAAGCTGTCATAGAAACTCCAGCAGGAGAATCGAAAGATGGTGTGGAGGATATTATGTCTCACTGCCCATCTTGGTTAGAAGGATGTCCCATTGGGGCAGAAGCAATTGTTTCACAGCATTACTTAAAGTCATGAACAAAGTAGAATTAGAATGCAACCTATGTAATCATACATGGTTAGCGTTAGAACAAGATTGGTTAGACAGACAAGCGGAGATGTTAGACATAGCATGCCCACACTGCCTTCAAACAGATAAGATAACAATATTGGGATCTGGTGAAGTGGTGAGGGATGAAGACGGTGACATTGATCCAGACACACTTAACGATGTTCTGTTTAAGATAAATGGAATGAGTAGAGAAGTGAGTGACTGGGAGGCGACTTTTATTGAAGACGTCATAGGTAATACAGAGTTCACAAAGAATCAAGCAAAAGCAATTATGCGAATGGCAGAAAGGTATGGAGTTAAAGTATGAAGGTGTACGGCATTAAAAACTTACGAGCAAACAAAGTTGAAGAGTGCACTCCATGGTCCACTAAAAAAGACATACCAGATAACGTCATAAAGGGTGGAAAGGATTCGTTTGTTAAATGGTGCATGAATAACAAGACGGACTACCTTCACTTCAATGCTTATGAAGGTGAGATAGATTCAAAGAGAATTAACAAACAGAATCCTCCAAGAAGGATGCATGGCATTGTAGTTGACTACGATGCAGAAGTATGCGGAACAACAGTGGATGAAATAAGAAGGCGGTGTAGTGCTGAAGCGGTGCCGATGTATATGTCTGAAACCTTTTCAGGTAATGCACGGCTTGTGTGGTTGTTTGAAAAACCAATCCTAATGTATAATGATAAAGCTACACATGCACTTCTTAAACTTCTGCAAAAGGAATTTCGTTTAACAAAAATCCTTCCCGGCTTTGATGAAAAGTATTTTGATGTATCACAATATTATGCACTTGGAACAAAGTGGAAGAAGATCAAAGGTGGAGAACCGATTTCATCATCTTACATCACTTCACTCGTTCATCAATCAACGAAAGATATTAAGTGGGACACAGGTGGCGAAGTGTCCATACCGATTGAAGCAATAGCAGCAGAAGTTGAATCACAATATCCAGGACGGTGGAGTGATGCCTTTGAACTAGGTGCAAGAGGTGAACGTTTTTGGGATGACACAGCAGATAACGATACAGCAGCAGTTGTTCGTGAAGGTGGTATGCAGTGTTTCACAGGTGACAAAGGTTTCGTATCCTGGCGTGAGATATTAGGAAACAAATTCGTCAGTGAATATGAAACGGATAAAGTTGGCAAAGCAATAGATGGTGTATGGTATGATGGTAAGGTTTATTGGATGCAGTCATCCACTGGACGATGGCAACATTGGAGTGGGCGTGATTTCATAACGCATCTTGTTGCTGCACAAGGATTGAGTAAAAAAGCTGGTGAAGGAGGAACAGCTTCAGAAGTTGATCGTGCAGTGGATATGGTTCACAAGTTAAGACGGGTTGATCGAGCTGGCCCACTAGTGCATCAGAAGGCTGGCATCGTACAGATCGGGTCTGACAGGATGTTAAATACTTCCAACACTTCCCTAGTGGAGCCTGACACTTCAGGAAGCTATGAAGACACTTGGTTGTACCAGTTCTTTGGGACTATCTTTGATGAAGAGCAGGAAGCATACTTTTTGAGTTGGCTGAAACGATTCTATGAGAGTGCAAGACGGAAGGAATTAACTATGGGGCAGGCAGTGTTTGTAGCAGGCCACCCTCACACTGGTAAATCACTTCTCTCTAATGTCATAGTGTCAAAGCTAATGGGTGGTCATGCTGACTGTGTTCAATACCTTCTTAACTCATCTGACTTTAACTCCCATTTGTTAGATCAGCCTGTATGGACTGTGGATGATGCATCCCCAAATTCTGATGCACGCCTTCATAGAAAGTATGAGCAGAACATTAAACGAATGGTGGCGGGCAAGATGCACTCATACAACAAAAAGTATATGGAGGGTGGAATGGTTCCTTGGAGTGGGCGAATAATGGTGACTTGTAACTTGGATGCTGAGTCTATTCAGATGCTGCCTGAAATGGATGTGTCCATTGAAGATAAGGTGATGCTGTTTAGGGTAAGCACTCACAACATGAAATTCCCAGATAATGTAGAAGACGTTATTGAATCTGAGTTGCCTATCTTTGCACAATATTTGTTAGACACACAAGTGCCAGAAGACATACTGGATTCTGGAAATAGATTTGGCATCAAATGTTTCCACCACTCTACATTATTGGCTACAGCTAAAATGAGTTCGGGGGCGATTGCATTTTACGAACTGCTTATGATATTCCTTGATGCATACGGCGAAGACTTTAAGGGAACATCAGCAGAGCTGCATACAGTGATGAATTCTTCTGAGGTAAATCTACCCGGTGCGAGAGACTATAAGCCGAGGCAGGTATCATTAGCACTATCAAAACTCTCGACCATATTTCCAAAGTTGGTATTCCAAGAAAAGCGACAGAGGGGAGATGCAACAAGAAAGTGGATAGTGAAAAGGGATTTGATTGAAAGCACATTGGAGGTAGACAAAGACTTCTAACACAAAACCATTAACCACTTCTTTCTTTTACCTTTGCAGGAGAAAAAATAGATAAGTAAGGTTGCACGACATGTATAAGAGTATTGAAGGTTGATATGCAAAGAACTGGTTAATGGTTACATTCATTTATGACAACGATAACAATAAGAAACATGGTGGACGACGTTCGTGATTTTCAAAAACGAATGCTTCCTCAAGGTTTCGCAAATGAGACAGCTGGATTCCATACACAAGAAAACATGGAGTTCAGAGAAGCACATATGAAGGAAGAACTCGAAGAGATGGCCAAGGCCAGATCAGATGGAGATTTTGTTTCATATGTAGATGCGCACATTGATTTGATCTATGTAGCATTCGGATCATTGTTAGATATGGGAGTTCCTATTGAAAAAGTATGGGGCTATGTACATAATGCTAACATGAAGAAGGAAGCAGGGCCAAAGGAAGACAGGCCGGGAGGCACTGTTGAATGGGACATCTATAAACCGGAAGGTTGGACTGGACCTGAGGAAGACATTAAGGCATGCTTGGAGATGCACGGCTATGAAGATGAACAACCGCAATTAAAATTACAACTAGTTCAAAAGCGATGATAGCAACAGCATATGAAAACTGGGGGAACGTATTACGTTTCATCGTTATTTCAATTCCATTCCTTTTCTCTTTTCTGTTCATCGTAGCGATGATCGTTAATACAATTCGCAATTCAAGAAGATGAGTAAAAAACCAAGAGCACTAGGTGCATATGTATATGCTGGTGGATTCGGCATAGGCGTTAAGCAAGGCGGCTTTGAATTAGCTGGCCATCTGGAAGATCCCAAACCGTATGGTGAAGAAGTTCTTCGTATGAATGATAAATACTATGGTGATGTGGACATCGTTCCATATCCATGGTATGAAGAAACACAAGACGAGTTACATGTAGATCCATGTATGCAAAACATCGATTTCATATATGCTAATCCTCCATGTGCACCGTTCTCTCAGAACAATCAAAACTCTCATCGTAAAGAGAATTGGAAGTTGGACAAGAGAGTGGAGTGCATTCATAATGTTATGTCATTGCTTGATGTAGTTGAACCACACGTATTAGCTTTTGAGAGTGTGAGTCATATCTACAGCAAAGCAGGGCCGTTTTTAGAACAGCTTGCAGAGTATGCACATGAACGAGGATATCAAGTTACATTCTTCATTCATAACACTATGTATCATGGTTCGCATCAAAGCAGAAAACGATTCTTCTTTATTGCATCAAAGACTGACTTCAAACTTGCACCATACGATAGTGACCCACGTAAGTGTGTTATGGATGCAGTGAATGATGCTGCAGCATACCATGGTAGTGAAGACAATCATTTCAAATTTAATCTTGCCAAGAAACATCGGCATTTGTTTAAGGATGTAGAACCAGGAAAGTCATTACGAACTGCTTGGGAGAAAAACAATCCAGAAGAAACATGGGAGTACAAAGAAAACGGTCACGTTAAAGGAAGACCATCGTATGCAGGCCATCGTAGACCAAAGAAAGATATGGTGACAAGTGCAATCGTTGGTTATCCTATGTTGCATCCAACAGAAGACAGGGAGTTGACTTCAGAGGAATACTGCCGCATTGCAGACTTCCCTTGTGACTACAACTTCCCTGCAGCTCGTAGTACACTCGGTTATGCTGCAAGGGGCGTCTCTCCAGTTATGGGGGAGTGGTTAGCCAAGTCAGTCATACTCACTATGAGAGCAAACGAGGAAGTGGAAGAACTATATGATGTGAGGGTAATTCAAGGGCACTTTGGAAAAGATAGAGAAACAACAGAAGTGTTCAATCTGAATCCAGAAACACAGGAAGAAGAAACAGACCACGATGAACTCATTCATTCACAATAGTCCAGTTGGTGCATTCACTAGATCAACATTCGTTATAGATGTTGATGGTGTGGTATGTGGACCAAACAAATCTGAAGAACGGATTGCGTCATACATAGACTGTGAACCGTTACCAGAAGCAGTTGCAAAAATACGTTCGTTGTTCCGTTTAGGGCATCGTATCATATTCCATACGTCTCGTAATGTTAATACATTCAAAGGCGATGAGAATAAACTGAATGGAGTCACTAAGCCTATACTCAAAGCGTGGCTTAAACAACATGACATACCATATCACGAAATCGTTATGGGCAAACCATGGGGAGAAGGTGGAGTGTATTATGTAGATGATAGAGCACTTACATTGACACAGTTCATTAACAGTGCAGACAAAGATGATTGGGATAAGCACATTAACGAAAACACAATATGAGTCTGTCAGATGCATCATTAGACTTCCGGCAAAACAAAGTCATCAAGGTTGTAACTAACATCAACGACCATGAAATAACCAAACTGAAAAACCAATATGAATGGCTATGTTATGCAGACTTAAAAAAGAGGTGGTGGGGCAAGCATAGCATAAAGATACCAAGCCCCATGTCATTAGATAACGATGACGTTGCAGGTAAAACATACCTTGCTATGGAACGAGTGTTTATGAAAGGGCATGGTTCATGTCATATGTACTTTGATAAACGACATGTGGATGCCATACAAGGATTCGCCAATATGAATACATTCACTGGCGTAAGAAGAAGTCAAGCATCGTATCTTTCATACATAGACAAACTCGTTTTAAGAAGAGGGCGAAAGCTTGTTGAAGTGATGGGTGAAGATCATTTCGATTTGGTAACTCTAACAGCAATGTTCATTGATCCAGATACCGTTAATGAAGCTGTTGAAAGAGCAGGATGTTGTCATGGTGATTTTACTCTCGACAATCTAGGTGAAACAGCAGATAACAAACTCATAGTGCTTGACCCTAATTTTTATCCGGACCATTGGCAATCTCCAATACTGGACTATGCATGGTTCAAATTCAGTTGTTATATGCATGATGTTCCTTTAAGTCATACATACACTGAAGCTGCAGTATCAACAGGCGCTAAGTGGTTCATCGATCTTATGAGCATAGGCTGTGCCATAAGAGCGTCATACTATGCTCATCGCAAACTTAAAACATCGTTCACTGAACGAGCCAAGCAATACATTCACCATCACACAAACAATCTCAAACAGCAGTACATATAATGCAAACACTACCAGGAAAGACAATCATCCTCTGTGGAGGGTCAGGCAATCGTTATGCTTCCACAGGAGGCACAGGCGATAAGTTTGTTGGTCGCTTAAACGATCATCACCCAAAAGAAAAACCAGTGACCACACTTACGACTGCATTGGACTTAGCTGTCCACGCATTCAAATCAAAACACATAGGCTTAGCAGGGCACGACAGTGCACTGAGATTATCCAGAGACCATGTTGGAGATAAGGTCCACTTGGAATGCAGACCAGATAACGTTACATTCGCTAAGCCAGGACCAGCACGTGGACTCTTTTCATTCAGAGATTGGATGGATGAAAGCAATATACTGATTCTGTTAGGGGACAACCTATACATGAATCCTGAAAAATATATGAGTGAGCAATTTGATCTTGCTATTGGTGAAGATGCGTTAGTGACCTACATTGAAACAAGCAATCCACATTTATCAATGAGACTGGCTCACATATCCACTAAGCCAAACATTGCATTCTGCCAACCACCACATACGTTTACAGGCGGCAAGTATTATGCAGGCATTGTGTTAGTTAAAGGCACAGTGTTAAAGGAAGCTATGGAGTATGTTATGGAGTATGATGAACGACCAGAGTTTCTCATCACTACAATTCTTACAAGGATAGCCAAAGAAAACAATATGGTGTTACGTCCATTACCAAAACCAGAACATTGGTATGATGTTGCAACATTAGATGATTTGGGTAATGCAAAGAAAATATACGACAAAGCAGTGGCGTCTTACAGAATAGGAAAATGAACATTGGAATAATGAATCTTGGGCGATCTTTTAAGTTCGCTGCAGAGAAAGGAAAGAGGTGCCATGGCGATTTGGAACGTCGTGGCTTGGTGTATGCACTTAGCAGAACTGATGGAGTGGAGAACATAGTTCTTCTTTCACGTTCTGATTGGGCTGACCTTAGTGATGAGGAAGCAGCATGGTTAGATAGAGATGGAAAGGTATGTGACATATATTCAGCAGTGGGAGAAGATGTATGGAAAGCAAATCATTCCAAGCTTTCACAAGCAGAGCAGTTGGAACATGTTAAGTGGATGAACAATTACCTAAGCACTGCACCACAAATAGATGTAGTGTTAGGGTTTAAGTCAACGTCAGCTCCCTTCTTGCTTCCTGACTATATGCCAGGAACAAGAGTAGACGGTATGGTGAAGGTATTAGGTATGATCTTCCAACACATAAGCCCACAGGTATGGTATCTGAATAAGTCAGGCGTGCCATGGTATACCATACTGACTGATCCACGGCTTATGAGAGGTGGTCATAGAGAATCATTAGTGAACACTCCAGTAAGAGTGCTTGCACAATACCGAGATGATATGCTTTTGAAACCGCCTACGAAAGATGAACGTGGGTGCAGTGAGCATGATGAAGTGTTTGTTCCAATGGATTATGCTGCAGCTGAAACATTAGCTATGGCAGGTGATATTGAATGCTGTGATCCATCAAATGAAAGGGAGCATAAGATGACCATTGTAGCGATGCAGTCAACTATCGGCTCTGGTCCTAAAGATTACAGGCTTCAGCAGCTAGAGGAGTGGATTCTGCCACACGAATGGGCGAAAGATGTTCACGTATACGGTGAGTGGCAAGATTGGAGGGTCGATAAGTGGAATCACTTCAAAGGGTACATAGGGCAAGACGATCTAACAAATCGTATGCAGAACAGCAGATACACATTCATCATACCGGTTAACCGTGATTGGGCAACCACAAAGTATTTGGAATCAATTAGGGAAGGCGTGCTGCCCTTCTTACATCCAGACTATGATACACAATGCAATGTCTTTCCAGCTGATCATCCATGCAGAGTGAGTGATTGGCGAGACTTGGAAGAAGCCATCAAGTTCTATGAAGAACGACCAGATGAAAGAGCAGCATTGGTGTTATCATTGCAAGACAGCTTAGTCAAATCAGAACCTAATGCTGATTCGTTTATTCTTCATCTTTCCAAAGCACTCAAAGATGATTTACAAATAGAACTATGAGCCGAGGAAGAATCATAGTCATTGAAGGTGCTGATGCATCAGGCAAAACCACTCTTGGTGATCGTCTGAGTAAAGTGTTAGGCAAAGCACATAGGATTCATCTTCGCGTTCATAAAAGACTTCCTATGTGGCAATACGCTGCCATTCGTAGAGCAATACGATTTAGTGAAAGAGGTGAACATACGATTATAGATCGTCACTTCATTAGTGAGCAGATTTATGCTGCTGTATTTCGTGGTGGCGTAGAAGGATACATGAATGCATATAACATGGATCAGCATAAGCTGTTATATGAAGCAGGTGCAACATACGTTTTATGTACGTCTCCAGATACCGCTGAATCATATGAACGATATATGGAGCACGCAAGGAAACGTGATGAGTGGTTTGGTGAAGACGAACGTATGTACAATGTCATACAGAAGTATTGGCAGCTATGGAATGGCGCTTCGGAAGATGAATTAGTATGCCCAACCAAGCCAATGAGAGGGTTTCACAGCTTTATAGATTTATTGACTATGAACGGTGGCGTTAAAGACCATCCAAATTGGGTAAGGAACATTCATATGGATCCACGCACAATCGAAAGCATATTAAATGCACCACATAAAAAACGAAATGAATACAGCAAATAAAAGATGGTTGCAAACTGTTATATCAGTGTTGCAAAATGGACGTGAATGTCAAAGCAGAGCTGGCAGTTCATTAGAACTGATCAATCACACTAGTGCCATTGACATGAGAACACCTATAGTGACAGTCATTGAACGCAAGTTGCTTTACAAGTTTTTGGCAGGCGAAGCATGGTGGCTCATTTCAGGTTCTAACAGAGTGGAAGACATTGCACCTTATAACAAGCACATTTCGCAGTTCTCCGATAATGGCACTACCTTCTTTGGTGCATACGGCCCTAAGTGGATTGAGCAAAGGGAGTATGTAGTGAATGCACTTAGAGATGATAACAGTAGGCAAGCTGTATTCACTATATGGAGAGAGTCACCGCCAAAGAGTAAGGATATACCGTGCACTGTTAGTATTCAATTCCTATTACGTAACGGGGTATTGCACTGCATAGATAATATGCGCAGCAGCGATGTATTCCTTGGCTATCCATACGACATATTCAATTTCGCTATGCTCACCGCCTGTATCGCGCTTGATCTACGGGTAGCTGAACCAGATCGCTTTAGGGATTTGCAGATGGGCACCCTATTCTTTAACGCCGGGAGTCGACACGTGTATGACTCTAACATAGAGCGGTTAGAAGAGTGTATAGCAAAGCCAGACGCATTCGCTTATGAGGCACTGGACCTTGATGAGTTCAAAGACTCCTCCTCTCTGCTGTCTCATCTGAAATTGGTAGCCGATCTGTGCGCAAAGAAAGCGTGCCCAGATGGCATCTTATCTCATCGTTTCCTACGAGAGATTGTAGAACACACCGCCGTTTGAACCAGGGGAGGGGTCCATGTCGTGATGGATAGACTACCCCCGGGAAGGGATCTCTTTGGAGTTGATACCATCACTTATGTTTCCCTCCCCCAC
>MDTE01050836.1_pt1 | contig 10297 bp, 10 predicted proteins | sample 811231 | NCBI WGS metagenome assembly MDTE01 (sample SAMN05326651, study PRJNA326480) | marine metagenome | isolation source: seawater | place: Indian Ocean: Red Sea | collected 2010 | reverse complement strand
TTTAGTCAGAGCAACAAATGATTTATTGTCTTCAAAATATGATTATATTTTTAAATTAAAAGTTTTAGACTTTTATCAAGGAAAAAAATTAACTTTTTAAATATGAAAAATAAAAAAACATTAATAATAATTGGATCTTTAGTGATTGGAGGAATTTTATTACTAACAATTGGTAAAAGATTAGACTGGTTTGGTGGAGTAAAACCTATTGAAGTAGAAGTTAAAGAAGCATCTAAAGGTAAAATTACTGAATTAGTTACTGCATCTGGTGAGATTCAACCTGAGGTGGAAGTTAGAGTAAGTCCTGAGGTCCCTGGTGAGATAATTGAACTTACTATAATGGAGGGAGATTTTGTAGATGAAGGTAAATTATTAGTGAAAATAAGACCAGATAACTTTATTAATGCTTTAGAAAGAGCTAAGGCCAACTATAATCAGGTTAGAGCTAACCTTTCTAGCTCTAAATCTAATTTATCAAGATCTGAAGCACAGTTTTTAAGATCTAAACTGGAATTTAATAGACAAAAATCTTTGTTTGAACAAAATGTAATTTCTGACTCTGAATATGAAATTGCTGAAACGAATTTTAAGGTATCTACACAAGACTTAGAGTCTAGTAAACAAAGTGTAAAAGCTAGTGAGTATGTTGTTAGGAGTGCTAAAGCAACAGTTGATGAAGCTGAAGAAAATTTAAGAAAAACAAGTATTGTAGCTCCTATGACTGGAACAGTTTCTCTATTAAGTGTCGAATTAGGAGAGAGGGTAGTAGGTACATCACAAATGGCTGGTACTGAGTTACTAAGAATTGCTGATCTTTCTATAATGGAAGTAAGAGTTGATGTTAACGAAAATGATATTGTTAGAGTGAATATAGGAGATACAACTAATATTGATGTGGATGCTTATAATACATATGAAAAAGTTTTTAAGGGGGTTGTAACTGAAATTGCAAGTACTGCTAATCCAAAACCTTCTCCTGATGCTGTTACTGAATTTAAAGTAAAAATTAGGGTTATAAATGATTCATTTAAAGATTTAACTATTGAAGAAGGAATTGAAAATCCTTTCAAACCTGGTATGACTGCAAGTGTTGAGATAATTACACAAGAAAAAGATGATATTTTAGTTGTTCCAATATCTTCTGTTACTACAAAAAGTGAAAAAGATAGCCTTGGAAACGAAGAAATCATTCAAGTTGTTTTTATTGATGTTAATGGTTCATCAAAGATGGTAGAGGTCGAAACTGGTATTAGTGATTTTGAAAATATTGAAATTCTATCCGGATTAAATGAAAATGATAGAGTAATTAGCGGTCCATATATTGCAATATCTCAAAAATTAAAAGAAGGGTCATCAATTAAAATAAAAGATAAAAAAGTTGATGGTTCTAAAGATGATAAAAAGTCTGAAGTTGTAGTAAGAATAGGTAACTAAAACATTTACTTTCTTTTTATAAAAATTACTTCTTTACTTATTACTTTTGCCAGAAAATAATGAATTAAAAAATGGATTTATTTGAAAAAATTCTAAAAGATAAAGGACCTTTAGGAGCTTATTCTCATATTGATGATAACTACTATATGTTTCCCATGCTAGAAGGTGAAATTGGACCTAGAATGAAATTTAAGGGAAATGATGTTTTAAATTGGAGCTTAAATAATTATTTAGGTCTTGCAAATCATCCTGAAGTAAGAGAAGCAGATGCTCAGGCAGCAAAAGATTGGGGTTTATCATATCCTATGGGTGCTAGGATGATGTCTGGAAACTCAGTTCACCATGAAAAATTAGAAAAAGAACTATCAGAATTTGTTCATAAAGAAGATACAATTTTATTAAACTATGGATACCAAGGTGTCTTATCAATAGTGGATTCTCTTCTTGATAGAAAAGACGTAGTTGTATATGACTCTGAGTGCCATGCTTGTATTATAGATGGACTTAGAATGCATATTGGAAAAAGGTTTGTGTATCCACATAATGATATTGGTAATTTAAAGAGTCAGTTAGATAGAGCAAAAAAAATAGTTAAAGAAACGGGTGGGGGAATATTAGTTATTACTGAAGGTGTTTTTGGAATGTCAGGAAATATGGGAGATTTATCTTCAATTGTATCTCTTAAAAAAGATTATAATTTTAGATTATTAGTAGATGATGCTCATGGTTTTGGCACTATGGGTAAGACCGGTGCAGGATCAGGTGAGGAGCAGGGCGTTCAAGATGGTATAGATTTATTCTTTTCGACTTTTGCTAAGTCTATGGCAAGTATTGGTGCTTTTGTTTCCGGGGATAGTGATATAATTGATAATTTAAGATATAAATTAAGGTCTCAAATATTTGCAAAATCATTACCGATGCCTTTAGTGATTGGAAATTTAAAAAGACTTGAATTATTAAGATCTAATCCTGAATTTAAAAATAAATTATGGGAAATTGTCACTGCTATCCAAAGTGATTTAAAAGATAATGGTTTTAATATTGGTACTACTCAATCTCCTGTGACTCCTATTATTTTAAAAGGTGATGTTTATGAGTGTACAAATCTAATTAAAGATCTAAGATCTGAGTATAGTATATTTTGTTCAGGTGTTATATATCCAGTTGTACCAAAGGGTGTAATTATGCTAAGAATTATACCAACAGCTTCTCATACTTTGGATGATGTAAATCAAACAATAAGTGCATTTAAAGAGGTAAAAAAGAAGCTAGATGATGGTTTTTATCAAAAAATGGGTGAAAAAGGGGCTATTTTATCATAAAATCATTAAAAAACGGCTAAAACTAGTAGATTTATTAGTTTTTTTTTCATAAATTGTCCTAGTACTATTTTTAATTTAAATTATATATGATGAGTAGATACGACGAATTATCTAGCTTAGTAAACGACTTAGGTCCTGACTTCGCTAAATTTTATGATAAAGGAAATAAGGCAGCTGGAACTAGAGTTAGAAAGGGCATGCAAGCTTTAAAAGTTTGGGCTCAAGATGTAAGAAAAGAAGTTCAAGCTAGAAAAAACGCTTCTTAATTAACTAAAGAAAAAGTTTTTAAAAATAAAGGTGGTCTATTAGATCACCTTTTTTTATTTTAATTTTTTTAGGTATTTATAAAGCTTAGATAATCGATAATTAATATCGTATTCAAATTCTGATTTTAGGATCATCTCAAATAAATTCATTTTCTCATTAAAAAATCCTATTCTACATTTTGAATATGAATTAATTAAAATATTTTCCATTTCAGGAATTAAATTTAGATCTGCATATATTAAAAAATCATATTGTTGATATTTGAATAAATTAACATGGTTATTTGACCATATTCCAAAAGAATTAATTTCCTCTAATCTAAAGGTCTTAAAGTATCTATTATCAGCATTTTTATTAGTTATTGCTAAAAGTAAATCGACTTTTTTCCCGTCTTTTTTTAGATTATCTACAAATTCATTAATTGCTTTTTGTTTATTTTCATCAATGTATGTATATAGTATTCCTATATGATTAGCTTTTTTATAGCTGATAGAAGCTCTATTTATTGATAGTTTCTTTCTTTTTAGTTTATTAAATAGGGATAATATAATTTTCATATCATAGAAACAAACTCATTCTCACTAATAATTTTAATATTTAATTTATTAGCTATAATTTTTTTTTTTGGGACCCATATTATCTCCAGCTATTAAAAAATTAGTTTTGGAAGATAACGATTTTACAAATTTACCTCCATTCATTTTTATTTTTTCTTGAATCTCTTCTCTTGAATGATTAATAAACTTGCCAGATATAACAAATGAAAATCCTTCAAGTTTGTTAGAGCTCATTTCTTGTATTTCTTCACTAAAATTTAGTCCAGAAACTTTTAAATTATTTACTAACTCTACATTTTCTTTTATTGAGAAAAATTTAATAATACTTTCAGCTATTTTATCTCCAACTTCGTCTACTGAAATAATATCATTAAAATCTGCATTTATTAAGTTATCTATATTTTTAAAATGTATAGTCAACTTTTCAGCAGTTGTTTTTCCAACATATCTGATCCCTAGAGCAAATAATAGATTTGAGAAGGGCTTTTTCTTTGAAAAATTAATACTCTTAATAATATTATTACATGATTTTTCTTTTAATGATCTTACTTTTCCTTCATTGTTTAATTTAAATTCAAGATTTATTATGTCTTCAAATTTAATTTTATATAGATCTGAAGGATTATAAATAATTTCTCTATCGACTAAACCCTTTATTGTTTCTGGACCGATATGCTCAATATCCATAGCATTTTTACTTATAAAATGTTCTATTCTACCATATATTTGAGGTTTACATTGTATCTCATTTTTACAATAAGATATTGCCTGATTATCCTCATTTTTTAGCAATGATCCACATGATGGACAATTTTTAATGAAAATAAACTCTTTGGAATTAGTATCTCGTTTTTCTTTTATTACGGAAGTGATTTTAGGTATAATTTCTCCACCTTTTTCTATATTGACATAATCATTAATTCTTACATCTAATCTTTTTATTTCATTGTGATTATGAAGAGATGCTCTTTTAACTATAGATCCACTAATTTGTACAGGTTCTAATATTGCTACAGGTGTTACAGCACCAGTTCTTCCAACTTGAAAGATTATATTTTTCACTTTAGTAAGCTTACTTTCAGCTTTATATTTATATGCAATTGCCCATCTAGGACTTTTACTTGTATTCCCTAAAATTTTCTGATATTCTAAATTATTAACCTTAATTACAATGCCATCAGTTTCAACATCTAGATCATGTCTTTTCTTATCCCATTTATTAATGTAAGACTTTACTTCATCTATATTTTCACATTTTTTGTATGTATTAGGGACATTAAACCCTATTTTTTTTAAAAATTTTAAACAATCTTCTTGAGTATTTAATCCATAAATATTTGAATTTAAAGAGTATATAAAACAGTTGACTTTTCTTTTTGAAACCTCTGAAGAATCCTGAAGTTTAAGAGATCCTGAAGCTGTATTTCTTGGGTTTGAAAATAATTGTTCATTGTTTTTTTCTTTTTCTATATTTAATGACTCAAAATTTGATTTTGAAATAAATGCTTCACCTCTTACTTCAAGATTTAAATTTTCATTAGAATTTATTTTAATGGGTAAAGTTTTAATTGTTAAAGCATTATTTGAGATATCATCTCCAAATTTTCCATCTCCTCTTGTTAAAACTTTTTTAATCATATTGTTCTCATAAGCTATACTAAGTGCGACACCATCATATTTTAATTCACAGACATATTCAATATTATTTTTATCTAATAGTTTTTTAATTCTTTTATCAAAATCATTTAGTTCTGTATCAGAATATGTATTTGATAACGAAAGCATTGGGATTTCATGTTCAAATGTTTTAAAGTTTTTAGTTATTTTTCCTCCAACTTTTAGACTAGGTGAGCTTGATAATAAAAATTCAGGAAATTTTTTTTCTAAGGAGATAAGTTCATTCATTTTTATATCATACTCATAATCTGATATAATATTTTGATTATCATCATAATATAATTTATTATGATATTCAATTTCATTTATAAGTTGTTCAATTCTTTTTTTTGCTGAATTTTTATCCATTTTTAAATTAATCTCTATTTTTTTCTTGTATGTATCTAACAAGATTAGTTGAGGTTGATCTAGGTAAAATTCTTACTAAGAAAACTATTACTTTATTCCAAAATCCAGGTACTGAAACAGTTGTATTTTTTTTAAGTGAATCATAGCCATATTTTGCAACTTTAATTGGACAACCTGTATTGAACTTTATTTTATTTTTTTTCGTAGATACATTCTTTTGAAAATTTGTACTAGTTTGACCAGGGCAAAGAACTGAAATAGAAATATTTTTATCTTTAACTTCATTTGATATTGCTTCAGTGAAATGAAGAATAAATGCTTTGGTAGCATAATATAAAGACATTAATGGTCCTGGTTGAAATGCTGCAACTGATGAAATATTAAGAATTTTTCCTTCATTTTTTTTTACCATATCTTTTAAAAATAATTTTGTTAGATGAGTGGTATTTAAAACATGAAGATTAATCATATCTCTATCTCTTTTCCAATCGCTATTATGAAATTTTCCAAATGTCCCAAATCCAGCATTGTTAATTAAAACATCAATATTTTTATTTTTAAGATTTTTATAAATTTTTTCCGGTGAGTCAGTTTTAGATAAATCTTGATTTATAGTTTCAATATTTTTTGGATCAAATTTTGATGTTAACCTATTTAAATTTTCTTTAGAATTATCTACTACGAATACTTTATAATCATCATTTACTAAGAGTTTTACAAATTCTAATCCAATTCCACTTGCTCCACCTGTAACGATAGCAGTTTTCATTTTAATAGATTTAATTCATCACAAAGTGATTCAAAAACTTCTTTTGAATGCGTAGGAAAGTTAGCAATTCTTATTTGATTTGTAGAAGATCCATAACCTTTTCCTATAATTTTTCTTTTTTTCCTGAGTTCATTTATATAATAATCTCCGTCCTTTGAAGTGTCAGCTACAATTACTGTTTTAGATTGAATTTTTTTATTTTTTATATGAGGACTCAAATCGGGATGGTTATTAATTGTGTTATATAAAAGAGTTGATTTATAATTAGTATCTCTAATTATGTTCTCAATTCCTATATTCATCATATCTTTTAAAACTTTAGAAAAAACATATATTCCTAATACATTAGGAGTTTCAGGTGTTTGTTTATTTAAGCCCATTTTATAAAGTTTATTTAAAGAATGATACGTTCCAGTAATTTTATTTTCTTTTATTTTATTGTGTTTATCTAAACATTTATCATTGTATACCCAAACCCCAAGACCGGATGGTAATCCAAAACATTTTTGAACTGAAAAATAAAAAGTATCAACATCTTTTATATTAAAAGGCAAACATGGTATACCGCTAACACAATCAAGAGCAATTAAAGAATCAACTTTTGATCTTATTTTTGAAATCGTATTGGAATCACACATTATACCTTTACTTGTTTCATTAAGTGTGATGGCTAATAGTTCATGAGATTTTGAAATTTCTTCCACATTATATTGATCATTTTCATATTCAGTAGCATTAATATTATTTAATAATGCAAAATCATAAAATTTTCTAGAAAATGACCCATTAATACAATGTCCTGATTCTTTATATATTAAACTTTGAATTATCCTTTCCCAAATTTCATTAGTCGAAGAAAGAAATGCTATATGATATCCTTCAGGGATTTTTAAAAAATCTTTTAGTCTAGACTCACATTTAGTATATATTTTTTTAAATTCATTGCTTCTATGAGAAATAGAAAAGATCTTATCTTTAAAACCATTTTTTATATGGTCTTCTACCGTGAAAAATAATTCAGATGGACCTGGAGTGAAAAAAATATCCTTCATATTTAGTATAGTACCCTTAGTTTAATTGTGTGTTTAATATTTTTTAGTTCTTTCACTACTGATTTATCATATTCTCTGTCAATATCAGTAATAACATACCCTATATTTTCAATGGTCTTTAAGTACTGACCCTTAATATTTATGTCATAATTAGAAATAATCTTGTTTATATTGAGTAAAACACCTGGCTCGTTATTATGAATGTGAATAAGCCTATGAGCATCTTTTTGCTCAGGTAGTGATAACTCAGGGAAATTAACACAATTTGATGTATTCCCTGTATTTATAAAATCAATTATTTTATCTGGAACATATGAGCCTATATTTTTTTGAGCTTCTTTTGTGCTCCCACCAATATGAGGAGATAAAATTAAATTTTTAAAACCTCTTAATTTTGATTGAAATTCTTCTTTATTATTTAATGGTTCTTTAGGAAATACATCTATTGCTGCACCTAAAAGTTTATCATTTGATAGATTATCAATAAGGGCATTTATATCAACAACATTACCTCTACTATAATTAATAAAAATAGAACCTTTCTTCATCATATTAAATTCTTTAGAGCTAATAAAATTTGTATTTTCTTTTTTCCCATCAATATGTACAGAAACAACATCAGATTTTTCCAAAAGAGATTTTAATGAATTACACTTAATTGCATTTCCTATTGATAACTTATCTATTTTATCATAATAGATAACTTTCATTCCAATAGATTCACATAGAACTGATAGTTGAGAACCAATATTTCCATATCCAATAATACCTATAGTTTTATTTCTTATTTCATATGAATTAATAGAGTCTTTTCTCCAGATTCCTTTATGCATATCATTGGATTTATCAACAATAGATCTCATTAGATTTATCATTTGCCCCAAAACAATTTCAACAACTGATCTTGTATTACTATATGGAGCATTAAATACAGTTATTCCATGCTTTGTACATTCAATTAAATCTATTTGATTAGTACCAATGCAAAAAGCTCCAATACTTAATAATCTATTTGCTGATTCAATTACATTTTTTGTTATTGATGTTTTGGATCTAATTCCTAAAATAGAAACGCCTTGAATTTTTCTAATCAGTTCTTCTTCATCAAAACTTCCATCATAGGTTTCAACATCATACCCTTCATTTGAAAAAATTTCATAAGCTGATTTATCTAGTTTTTCTAGAAGCAAAACCTTTATTTTTGATTTTGGAAAAGAAAGTTTTTTCATTTAACAATATTTATAAATTGATCTAGCGATTTTAGTAAATAATCAGCACTTTTTGCAACAGATTCTCTCTTAATATTTTCTGTAAAAAGATAAAAATAATTTGCTAGACCTTCTTTTTTAATTTCATAGTCTGTATATCCATCTCCAATTACATGAATTACTCCTTTAAGATTTAGCTCCTTTATTATTTTAACTTTTCCATGAGATTTACTTAAAGGATTATTTTTATCATAACCAATTATTTTTTCATTTTCATACAAAAATCTATTAGCATAAATATTTTCTTTTTTAATCCCATATTTTAATACTATAGGGTCAATTAATTCATGAAATCCACTAGATATAATTACTATATTTTCACTATTTTCTCTTAAAAAAGAAATATTTTTTTTAAATGATGCTGAAATTTGCTTATCTAATTTTTTAATTGTTTTATCTATATCATCTTTATTTGAATTGATAAGCTTAATTCTTTTATTTAGTGATTCAGAAAATGAAATTTTGCCTTCCATGCCTAATCTTGTTATTTCACTGAATTTTTTTTTGGTAGTCTTATCAGGACCGTTTGAAATCATAAATAATTCATCAAGTGACTCAACTTTTATAAAAGTTGAGTCATAGTCAATAATAAAATAATTCATGACTTCTGGTATTTATCTAGAATCTTCTTAACTAAACTATGTCTTAATACATCAGAGCTATCTAAAAAGGTAAATCCTATACCTTTTATACCTTTTAATTTATTTTGAGCATCAACAAGTCCAGATGACTGATTTTTTGTTAAATCAATTTGAGAGATATCTCCAGTAACAATCATTTTAGAGTTTTGACCTAGTCTTGTTAAAAACATTTTTAGTTGTGAATCAGTTGTATTCTGAGCTTCATCTAGTAGTATAAATGCATTTTTAAGTGTTCTACCTCTCATATAGGCCAAAGGGGCAATTTCAATAGTTTTGTTTTCTATGAATTTTTTCATTTTATGGACAGGAATCATGTCTTCAAGTGCATCGTAAATCGGTTTAAGATAGGGATCAATTTTATCTTGTAAGTCTCCTGGCAAAAACCCTAAATTTTCTCCAGCCTCAACAACTGGTCTTGTAATTATAATTTTTTTTACTTTCTTTTCCTTAAGTGCTTTTACTCCAAGAGCAACACTAACATACGTTTTTCCTGTTCCTGCTGGTCCAATAACAAATATTAAATCATTTTTTTCATGAAGCTCAACTATTTTTTTTTGGTTAGAGGTTTTTGCAAATATTCTATTTCCAGAAGAACCGTAAACAATTGATTCATTTTCTTCATTACTAAAGCCATTTTTAATATGATTTAATACAATTTTTTTATCAAGTTTTCCGAATTTATCATAATGGATAATTAGAGAACGAATAATTTTTTCAACTTCTAGTAGCTGTTCTTTGTTCCCTTTAATTGAAATTTTATTTCCTCTTGAAATAATTTTTGTTTTAGGAAATGCAGATTCTATTTCATTAATATTCTTATTTTCAATTCCTAGAAACCCAACTAGCTCAATATCACTAAGATCAATTATTTTTTCTACCAAAATTTATTATATCTTTTTTTGATGCAAATTTAAAAATTATTCAATTTGCTTATGCCAATAATTACCTTTATTTCAGACTTT
>MDTE01155605.1_pt1 | contig 10298 bp, 12 predicted proteins | sample 811231 | NCBI WGS metagenome assembly MDTE01 (sample SAMN05326651, study PRJNA326480) | marine metagenome | isolation source: seawater | place: Indian Ocean: Red Sea | collected 2010 | reverse complement strand
TTCATCACTGTAAAGCTCGCATTCAGGGTTGAGGGTAAGGACTATGGCAGTGTTAGTAGAATGCTCAGGGATTCAATTCAGAAAGAAGAGTGGCTGTCTGATGGGTCATGGGTTTGTGTAGTGTCCGTTCCAGGTGGCATGAAAAACGATACTATTGGCAAGGTCGCATCTAGATCCCCTAACTTAGAGGTAAAGGAATTGGACTGATCTTGTACCCATGCTTCACATCAACGGTTATGAACGGTAGTCCGGTCGCGCGGCTCGATAGCATGAGCGAAAGTAATGGAGCGGCAGGGCCGCGAGGATTTGGACGAGGGCAAACTCTCGTCGTACCCGGGGAGGACTTGGGTGAATTAGAGGGGCAGGAGCCCGGTCATGGCGTAATAGCCATTGAAGGAAGAATGAGGGCCGTAAAACAAGGAAGAATTAGGAATAGGGAGGGAGCTGTTTCGGTGGAGCCAATCCACTCGCGGTATATTCCCCGACCCGGCGATTTAGTGATTGGATATATCGAAGGGTGCACCAACAACCTTTGGTTTGTAGAATTGGGGGCCCCATTCAATGCAATTTTGCCAATGAGCCTTGGACCAGGTAAAATCGAATTCGGCGGGACTAGGTCTGTGATGGACATTGGTGACGCGATTATCTGTAGGATCCAGGAAGTCGAGGAAACACATTCTAGCGTTGCTACGATGAAGGGAATGGGGCTGCGGAAGCTCCGCTCTGGCGTAATTGAAGAGATTGACCCTCACCTACTGGGCCGACTAATCGGAAAGGGAGGAGAGTCACTCCGCCGTCTAAAGGAAAATTCAGAATGCAGAATCGTAGTTGCTGACAACGGTAGGATGTGGATCGACGGGGATCTCAGTGGGATCCTTGAAGTTAGGAAAAATCTCAAGAAACTTTCAGATAATTCTCATGGAGGTGGAAATTGATGGGTGGATACGGAGACGTTCAGATGATTGACGAAAACGGACTAAGGGTGGATGGAAGAGGCCCGGGTGACGTCCGAGAAATCTCAATAGAAACCGGTGTTGTGCCAGTTGCCGATGGATCATGCAGGATGACATGGGGGACAAATGAGGCAATTGTGGCGGTTTACGGCCCTATGGAGGCCCATCCTAGGAAGATTCAACGGCAAGATAGAGCTGTTTTGGACGTTGCATACAACATGGCCCCGTTCTCCACTACCGATAGAATGAGGCCTGGTTTCAATCGAAGAAGCAGAGAGATTAGCAAGGTAACAAAGGATGCATTGGAGAGTGTGGTTCTCCTAGAGCTATATCCTCGCTCAAAGATTCGAATCAGCATAGAAATTGTGTCTGCTGAAGCAGGAACCAGGTGTGTTGGTCTTACAGCAGCATCAGTTGCCCTTGCTGATGCCGGGATACCCATGACTGACATGGTCGTAAGTGTCGCTAGCGGCAAAATTAACGACGTTGTGGTTTGTGATCTAAACAAAGAAGAGGACAATTATGGCGAGGCAGATCTTCCTATGGGTATTCTGCCAAATTCTGGGGATCATGTGTTTTTGCAGATGGACGGTGACCTTTCTCAGGAAGAATTCAAGCAAGCCTGGCAGTACAACATGGATGCCGCTAAGGAAATACACAAATTGATGGTCGAAGCACTCAAGGACGGTGACTCCCAATGACCATCCCCATAGTGCCCAAACTTCTCAGGGCTCACCTTTCAGATCTGGCGGAGAACGACTCCAGGATTGATGGAAGAGATAGGTGGGAGGGTAGAGAACTAGAGATTGAACACTCTGTTCTACCACGAGCGGAGGGTTCGGCCAGGGTAAGAATGGGTGACACCATTGTTTTTGCTGGCGTCAAATTTCAGCTTATGCAGCCTTACCCCGACCGCCCAAACCAGGGTGGCTTGATGTGTTCGGCAGAGGTCCGGCCAGTCGCAGGAAGGCACTGGGAATCAGGTCCTCCTAGCCCGGAGTCCATCGAGCTAGGACGAGTTGTAGATAGGGGAATCAGGGAGTCGGGTTGTATTGATGTAGACTCTCTATGCATTATTCCAGGAGAGAAAGCATGGCAAGTCATTCTAGATTTGTTTGCTATTTCTGACGATGGAAACCTGTTCGATGCATTCGCTCTTGCCGGAATAGTGGCACTTCGAAATTCCATTGTCCCAGCTGAAAGGTTCGAGGTCGGAGAAGACTATCCTCTTGTGGTTTCCAAGATGCCCATTATGTGCTCATACCACAAGGTAGGGGGAAGATTCGTCTATGACGCCAACTCAAGAGAAGAGTTGGGCGGAGATGAGAGAATTCACATCACCCTGGGTGATGATGACAACGTCCATTCCCTTCAGAAGGGTCTAAAGGGAGTTTTCACGACAGATGAATTCGTCGAAATAATGGAAAACGCTCGAACGAGGTCTAAGGAATTGAGAAAAATAGTAGATTCACTATAGGTGTAATAATGGCGAAGAGAACTCAGAAAGCAGGAGCCACGGCCCGATTTGGTCCTAGGTACGGTGTTAGTGTTAGGCGTAGGGCTGGGTCAGCAATTGCAAAAAAATCACGGTACTATACCTGCCCAAGCTGCCATTATGTCAAAGTTCGAAGGAAGGCCGCTGGAATCTGGGAATGCAGAAAGTGCAATCATACATTCTCAGGCGGGGTTTGGGAACCATACACAAGGGCAAGCGACGCAAATAAGAGGATCGTCCGCAGGTCTATGGAAGGAGCAACAGCAACAGACATGACCGTAATTGCTCAACAAGCAGCATTAGACTATGAGAGAAAACTCTCTGAGAGAGATTCAGATGAAGAATCAGAAGAGGAATGAGTTGCTAGAACTAGTCCTAGCTATAGAGCACTGCGAATTAGATGCGCTGTCTTCATCCTTGGTGACTGAGGCTGATTTCAACTTGACCGGCGAAGATCTATCCATTTCCATTTCGTCTGAGTCGTTTAGCGACTTAAGAGCACGCTGGAATTCACTAATGAGAGCATTAATTGCCTCCGAACAATCCCTTGATGCTACTAGTGGGGGTGCAAAGCATTAGCGTCAAGGTATCAGCCGAGGAAATTCAGTCGATAGCAAGGGACCTACAAATGTTGAGGAACCAGATTCAGACAGTCTCATCTCAATCATCAGAATATTCGATAACTATCGAAGCCCTCAGGAATCAGGACCCAAATAGGCCAATATTCCGGTCACTTGGTAACCTACTTCTTGAGGTCGATGATAGAGAACTGTTGGAGTCCGAACTGATCGCGTCTAAGCAATCTCTTGATGACCACCTAGCCAGATTAATCGAAAGAGAAGAAAATCTCAGGGATCAGTATGAAAAAAAGGCGAGCCAATTCGAGAACGGGTGATCCGATAGTGGAAGAGTCCCAGGAAAATCCCGGAAAAATCAGTGTAGACTCTATCCTTTTCAGGAGTTTACTTTCTGAAGGTAAGACCGACCAAGCTCTAGAAGTTAGCAAGTCCATTCTAGAGCAGTCCAGATTACTTTCCGACAGGCATTTCGAAACAGAGGCATGGATAAGGATGGAACGGGCACTTCTTGGTGCATGCCATCCTGAAGACGTAGGGGATGAACTACGTTGGTGTGTCGATCGCCTAGCATCGGTATCTCCCGGGTCAGCATTGCACGGACTGGCATTACTGAATCTATCAGCATGGCACATGAACTCCGGTGAGGAAATTATGGCTCTAGTTACTCTGTCAGATATTTCGTCAACCAATGGACATCCAAATGACGTAATCGGCCTTTCTAGGCTGGAATCAGGCAGAATTCTGGCTGCTATTGGCGATCTTGAGCCTGCCATGCGTCATCTATGGATGGCCATGAAGAGGCTTTCAACCGATCAAATGAACACTGAGGCCATAGTTTGCGGAATGGAGTGGTTGGACATCGCACTCGACGAAGTGGACATCTCATCCGAGCGGATGGATGATAGGATTTCAAATGCCCAGCCAAGGGAAAAGCCCGGAATGACCACATCCCCTTCAAATCCTGAAGATATTAGAGAAGTAGTTCAATTCATGCTTTCTACATCTCTAAATGACCTATCGGGAGAGATCAGAGACGATTTAGGCCTAGTTTTAGATGCTGGAGCAATTGTTGGTGAGTCTTCGTGGAGAGAGTCCCTAGAATCAAGAATTTCAGAGATTCAGGACCCGAGGCTGATCGAAGTACTCCAATCGTGATCTTTGATCCTGTCTAATTCCCCCTTTCCCCAAGCAGAATTCTCTGGTGTTCTAAGGCACCATCCAACCTCTTCAATGGCTTCATCTTGCGAAGGCCAGGGTTCGGGTTGAGGCGATCCGGAAATGTGTACCAGAACCACACAACCTTGTCGAATCAAATCCATTTCCATCGCCTTTGCAGTGCCTAGAATTCCTGTTTCTTCATACAATTCCCTTAGCGCGGCTTCGTCTGCTTTCTCTCCTTTCATTACCAAACCTCCAGGAAGTTCCCATCCCCTCTGCGAATGTCTAACCATCAACCAACAATCATTTTCCCCTTCATCGGGAATGGCCCAAACAACAACAAATTCCGGACTAGTCATCCAGTTCACCTATCAGCTCGTTCACCAATTCTGCCGCCCCCTCCTCTCCTTCAGTCGCCATCCTTCTAGCCAAGAAAAAAGCCTCTGCAATTTTACCTGATTCCCTAAGATGAATAACTTCAGTTAATGGATCAGTGGCGGAGTCGAAAATGCCGGAAGTAGCCAAATTTGCACTCTCGGCAGTTGAAATCGTTCTTAATCGATCAAGAAACTCTGTCCTTTCTGAAATGGGAGGGGCCTTCCAAGGACTGCCCACCTTTCTGTCAAATCTCTCTGACATCCTTTCTCTGAATTTGTCTCTGACAGTGGATTCAGGATATACACTTTGAGACTGATCATAGCAGAGCCAAGCTTCGTCATATTCCTCTCTCCTCTCGTACATCCTCCCCAACTCTTCCCAAGCCTCATGGTTATTCGGTCTCTGAGCAAGCAAGAATCTAGACAATTCAAGAAACATGTCCTCATTACCCTCCCTTCTAATCCTCTCGAGCCTCCTAGAGAATAGAATATTGGCCCTCTGATCCGATACATCAAGTCCCTTTAGACGAACTGCAAAATCTGCCAACTCCTCATCGCTTCCGCAAATTTTGCTCCACCATGATTCTGGGTCTAGTGGATCGGTTTTTATTGCAGCAATCAACAATTTTTCACAAGAATCAATCAATTCTACGTCTATTAACTGGTCCATCAGGGATGGATCTCTACCCAAAACCGTGAACAGGTCTTCCAAGACTGCCCTAGCACCATCAGAATCCCCAAGCAAAACTTTGATTTTTATCAGAATTTTCCAATTTTCCTCATTCGTGAAATCGTATAGCACACTCTGACGAGCATTCTGCTCTGCCCAAGATAGATTACGTGGATTATCATTGGAAATTTTTAGAAATTTCTCAGCCTGACTCCTGTACCTGTTCCCAAGATTCCTCCTTGGATGCTGGAGAGCAGCTGAAATTCCCGATTCATCTTCCATATTGGCAACTCACAGAACCGACTCAAAAGGAGACCTGTCCGTTCCAGGAGCTATGGTTGCATCCATGCCAATCTTACTTGTTGTCCCATCACTGGACCTGCTTGGATCAAGGCTTGATCCTTTTTGGTTAGATAGAATAATTGTGTCCTTATCTGGTTGCCAACGAGTCATCAGTGCCCATTCTACTCGGGACGAATCAGCAACATCAATGTCATCATCCACAACGATGACTTGTTTCATTGACCTGTGTCCATCTAGTGCTGCTTGAATGGCCTTCTTCCCGTCTCCCATGTTTTTCGGAATAATTTGCACTACTGATGATAACCATCCACTGCCCCCTTCGGTCAGGTAAACATCCGTGCACTCCACCACATTGGAAACTGCTGCTTTGATTGTCGGGGCTCTCGGCATTCCCATCAAAGTCATGTGTTCAACCCCCGCAGGGATCAATCCATGGAAAATTGGCGAATCCCTGTGGTGAATTGCGTCGTATTCGATTACCGGCTCTTTCCTAATATCATCAACAGTACCAGTGATGTCTACGTATGGCCCCTCATCGTCAGTTTTCGTCGTTATTCTAGCCTCCATTACATATTCGGAATTTGCCGGGGCAATAACTCCGTTTGATAATTCGAATACCTTGAATTCAGAATCATATATTCTTTCATGCAATGCAGCTGCAACTTTTAACTCATCCAATGGATCATCAAATGACATAGCCCCGGCTAATAGGACCACTGGGTCTGGCCCATTAACCACAGCGATGTCTATTTCATCATCAGATTTCTGTGCCTCTTCAACCATATTCCTTAGATGACGGGGGACCAATCTGACACTAGCCGTTTTTTCACTTTTTGTCATTTGTCTATGGAAAGATGTGTTTCTAATATCGGCGTATTGAGCAATGATTACAGATGCTGACTGGTATCTCCCCCCATCCTCATGATAGTGCCAAGGTATAGGAAGTGCCCCAATGTCGACTTTGCCCATTGTATTTTGCATTACTGGGGCATCCCGCGATTCAACTAACACTGGTTGCGATGGGTTCTCCATCGCCCAAGCAAGGATGTCAATCAGCTCCCCAGATTTTACCCCGAATGATTCACAGAGTCTATTTCTAGTGAGGATATTTATTGCAACTCTGTGACCCGGGCATTCCTTAATTTCGTTGAACAACATTGGCAGATTACCATTTGAGTTCGATATCTCGCGCATCTCGAAATTTGTACTAACTGGGTCTTGGATTATCTGGCATCCTTCGATCAGATCCCTGAATCCCATGCTCCGTCGCGGCAAACTAAGCCGCTTCAATGTTGGCTCGCAATACCGAACTGGAAGCAATTCTGTACGGCTTAACCTCCCGTCAGTCTCATAAACGGACGGCAGGTCGCCGAGCCGTCATTTTGAGGTGTACACTTGGGAAGAGGCCTATTCTCCGGTTCGAAGATGAAGTCCGATCGTAAGAAATACCGCTGGAAGGAAAGGCAATTTAGAAACAGGCAAGCCAAGAGAAAGCATGGCGGAGTGCTGAAGCACGATCCACTACGAGGCAGCCCCCAAGCCAAAGGGATAGTGATAGAAAAAGTCGGTTTCGAGGCTAAACAACCTAACTCTGCCATCAGAAAGGCAGTAAAGATTAGCCTAATAAGAACCGGAAATCGACTTACTGCCTTTGCCCCAGGTGACGGAGCCATTTCCTTTATCGATGAACATGATGAAGTTATGGTAGAAGGAATTGGAGGTAGCAAGGGACGATCCTACGGTGATCTCCCTGGGGTAAGATACAAGGTGATCAAGGTCAACGGCGTCTCTCTTGACGAAATGGTTCGAGGAAGGAAGGAAAAGCCGGTCCGCTAGGGTGAGATGATGGAAGAATCAGTTTCAGAAAACTCAGTAGAGTCGCAAGATATCCAAGAAGAAGCCCCGATTGCGGGCATAGGGACAATGGTTTTCGGAAAGTGGGATGCTAGTGAAGTGGTTTGTAGCGATCCTGGCATTTCTAGATACGTGAACCTGAAGATGATAGGGGCCCCTCACACCGGGGGCAGACATGCAAACGCATGGTTCGGAAAGCAAGATCTTTCAGTTACGGAGAGGTTCATCAACAATTTAATGCGATCCGGCAAATACAGTGGAAAGAAGCAGTACTGCGCCAAATCTCTCGAAGAAGCCTTCGATATAATAAATTCAAAGAGCGGCGAAAATCCTCTACAGAAGTTCATCGACGCGATTACTGAAGCAGCCCCATGTGAGGAGACTACTCGGGTTCGAATCGGAGCAGTTAGTCAGCCAAAGGCAGTCGACTCTTCACCGAGTAGGCGCCTCGATGTTTCTCTGCGAAACCTAGCAATAGGGGCAGCATCTGCTACGATGAAGAGTAAGAAGTCATTGACTGAGGGGATAATTTCTGAGATTTCCAAGGCAGCAGAGGGCGATGTAAACTCGTTCGCTGTCGGGAAGAGGCACGAGGTGGAGAGAATTGCTGCGTCTGCTCGGTGATTCTAATTCAGCGATCTTAGGCCATGTTTTCTATTGCTTCTCAATCTTCTTTATGAACCGTTTTCAGGTCGGCGAAATGTCAGGGTGATAAGATGGGACGTAAGGAAGACAACATTAAGCGTGCCACTGAGGTAATGCACATTCGTGAAAGAATTCGCAATTTAGCTATCGCAGCCCACATAGACCACGGAAAAACCACCCTATCAGACAATCTAATTGCCGGTGCGGGCATGATGTCGGAAGAATTAGCGGGCAAGTCTCGCGTTTTGGACTTCGATGATCAAGAAAGCGCTCGAGGTATCACTATCAATGCTGCAAGCGCCTCTATGGTCCACAAAGTGAATGGTGAAGACTATCTGATCAATCTAATCGATACTCCCGGGCATGTAGACTTCGGGGGGGACGTCACTCGTGCGATGCGGGCAGTGGATGGTTGTATTATCCTGACCTGTGCCGTTGAAGGAGCTATGCCCCAGACCGAGACTGTTGTCAGGCAGGCACTCAAAGAGAAGGTCAGGCCAGTCTTATTCATCAACAAGGTGGACCGACTGATCAATGAATTGCAAGTTACTCCTGAAGACATGATGGCTAGATTCCAGGAGCAGATAAAGAAGGTGAACAACCTGATACGGGCTTTCGCACCAGATGAACACAAGTCTGATTGGCAGGTAGACGTCTCAAAGGGCACAGTAGCATTCGGGTCCGCTTATCACAACTGGGGAATCACCGTCCCATACATGCAGAAGTCCGGTGTTAATTTCACTCAGATTTTCGAATTTTGCAACAATGAGGAACAAAAAGAACTAGCAAAGAAAGCTCCTGTGCACGAAGTCCTCCTCGATATGGCAGTCGAGAAGCTTCCTTCGCCACTGGTAGCACAGGAGTATAGGATTCCCAATATTTGGCAGGGTGAGCTAGACTCGGAAGTGGGGGAATCCATGGTAGGTTGTAATGCCGATGGCCCCTTATCCCTAATGATCACTAAGATATGGATGGACCCTCATGCAGGTGAAGTTGCAGTCGGAAGGGTGTATTCTGGAACTGTGAAGCAGGGAGAAACAGTATGGGCTATTGGTGCTGCTAAGTCTGAGCGAGTGCAACAGGTTAGCATGATGGTTGGCGGCGACAGGATTCAAGTCCCAGGCGTGTCAGCTGGAAACATTGCTGCCTTGACTGGTGTCAGAAGTGCAGCAGCAGGTGTAACAATTTCGAGGGAACAGGATGCTACACCGTTCGAGGCCATCAGGCACTATTCGGAGCCCGTGGTTACTGTGGCCATAGAACCCAAGTCCATGAAAGACCTCCCTAAATTCATTGATTCGTTGCGAGGTCTCGCCAAAGCAGACGCCTCCCTTTCCGTGACAACAAATCAAGAGACCGGCGAAGCTCTACTTTCTGGAATGGGGGAGTTACACCTCGAGATCACAATATATAGGCTAGAGGAAGAGCAGGGGATAAAGGTAAATCAGAGCAACCCGATAGTTGTATACAGGGAGTCAATATCGAGCGACAACAAAGGCAGGGCCTTCGAGGGCAAGTCCCCAAATAGGCATAATAGGTTCTATGTGGAAGTCGAGCAACTTCCAGAACCCGTGGTAAAAGCTCTCCGAGAGGGTCATTTCGGAGATGGTCCTGTGAGAACTAAAGATGCTAAAGAGACTGGGAACAAGTTCGCTGAGTATGATATGGACAAGAATCTGATGAGGAAGATTTACGCGATAAACGCAACTTCTGTTCTGGTAAACGACACAAAGGGAATTCAGAATCTACACGAGACAAGAGAGCTAATTATTGAGGCATTCAATGATGTTTGTAAGAAAGGCCCCATTGCCGATGAGCCGCTCACAGGAGTTATGGTGAGGCTAGTCGATGCGAAGCTACACGAGGATGCCATACACCGTGGCCCTGCACAGACAATACCTGCAGTCCGTAATGCCATCAAAGGCGCATTGATTAGGGCAAATTCAGTGATGTTCGAGCCAATTCAGAAAATTAGGATAGATGCACCTACTGAGTGGGCCGGCGGGATAACCCGACAACTGATTACAAGGAGAGGGGTTATTGAGGACATGCCAGTAGAGGGAGATGTAACATGCGTAATAGGAAAAATGCCCGTTGCTGAATCGTTCGGCTTTTCAAACGACATCAGGGCGGCTACACAGGGGCGTGCAGTTTGGAACACTGAAAACGCGGGTTACGAGCAAGTTCCTCCTGACCTATTCCATAAGACGGTGGGAGAAATCCGACAGCGTAAGGGTTTGAAGGAAGAGATTCCCGGCGAGTCGC
>MDTE01137724.1_pt1 | contig 10298 bp, 10 predicted proteins | sample 811231 | NCBI WGS metagenome assembly MDTE01 (sample SAMN05326651, study PRJNA326480) | marine metagenome | isolation source: seawater | place: Indian Ocean: Red Sea | collected 2010 | reverse complement strand
CTTGGTCGACGCCGCCGACCATGCCGAGTGGTCAGCCCATGGTGAGACGGTGACTGAGATTCTCGTCGCCGTCGATGGTCGTAATCGTCTGCCCGTGCTCAACGAGATGGCACAACGGTCTCGCCGTCCAATGCGCATCGTGTCGCAAGCCGAATTGTTGAGTCGCTGAGAGTAGTCTCATAGCACGATGTCGCAGCCTTCTCACGAGCACAATGCTCTTTTTGAGCGCCTAGCGACACACGCTGGCGAATTCCGTGAACTTGAGCAACGGTTAGCCGATCCTGCGACCGCTGCCGACCCGAATGAGTTGCGGAAGGTGTCGCAGCGGTATCACCAACTTCAAGCATTTGTTGACGCGCTTGCGACCCGAGATCGTTTACTCGACGACATCACTGCCGCCAGTGAACTCGCCGAGGTCGCCGATGGTGAGGACCAAACAGCCTTTGAACAAGAGGTGCTTGCGGGCCAACACAAACTTGATGCGCTTGCACAACACGTGCGGGAATTGCTCATTCCTCCAGACCCAGACGCAGGTCGAAATGTGATTGTTGAGATTCGTGGGGCAGAGGGCGGTGAGGAAGCCAATCTCTTTGCGGGAGACCTTCTCGATATGTACCGCGGATACGCCCAATTGCGTGGCTGGAAACTTGAAGTGCTTTCACACGACGCAAGTGAACTCGGCGGAACGAACCAGGTGACGTTCATCGTTCGTGGTGACGACGCATGGCAGCACCTCAAGTTCGAAGGAGGGCCACACCGAGTTCAGCGCGTGCCAGTAACCGAGAGCCAGGGTCGTGTTCACACCTCATCTGCAACGGTTGCGGTGTTGCCTGAGGCCGATGAAGTGGAAGTTGAGATCGATGATCGTGATCTCGACATTGATGTGTATCGCTCATCGGGAGCGGGAGGGCAGCACGTCAACACGACCGACTCTGCAGTGCGTATCACGCACCGACCTTCCGGGCTTGTTGTCACAATGCAAGACGAGCGAAGCCAGTTACAAAACCGAGCGCGGGCCATGCAGGTGCTTCGAGCTCGCCTCAAGGCGCATGCAGAATCGGAGCAAGACTCACAGCGGTCTGCAGATCGGCGGTCTCAGGTCGGTGGTGGCGGGCGAAGCGAAAAGATTCGCACCTACAACTTCAAGGAAGGTCGAGTGACTGATCACCGAATCGGTCTTACCATCCATCGTCTTCCTGAGGTGATTGCGGGAGCGCTTGATCACGTCATCGAACCTCTTCTTCTCGAAGAACGCGAACGACTTCTCGCCCAGGAGCCCGAAGGTGGGCTATGACAACCGTTCGCCAACTTTTTGAGTCGACCGCAGAAGTCATTGGAGACCGAACTCACGCTCGGTGGCTGGTCGAAGTCGCAGTGTCGGCCGATCGGGTTGAGGACATTCTCGACGAAGAAGTGACAGAGCGCATGGTGGCGCACCTTGATGCCATGGTCGGGCGATACCGCACAGGGGAGCCGCTGCAGTATGTCCTCGGTCGGTGGGCATTTCGGCATGTCGATCTCTTCGTTGATGAACGGGTACTTATTCCTCGCCCGGAAACCGAAGAGGTTGCCGGCGTTGCCATTGAATGCGCAAGAGCGGTCGAAGAGGCACGAACCGTGATCGACCTAGGGACGGGCTCGGGCGCGATTGGTCTGGCGCTCGCCACCGAACTTCCAATCGATAACACGTCGATCTGGATGACCGACATCTCACCGGATGCTCTCGCAGTTGCCCGAGCGAACCTCGCAGGAATTGGTCGACCAGCGCGAAATGTCACGATCATCGAGAGCCGGTGGTTTGATGCAATACCGGCGAACCTGCAGGCCGATGTGATCGTGTCAAACCCCCCGTATATTGCGCTGGAAAGCCCAGATGTCGAGAGAAGTGTTTCAGAATATGAGCCAGAAGTGGCGCTTTACTCCGGCGCTGACGGGCTTGATGCAATCCGCGAAATTATTCGGATGGCAGGCGACTTTCTGACGGTGAATGGTGCCCTTGTGCTCGAAATTGGTGCTGACCAGCGGTTGGCGACGGAGTATCTCTTTAAAGAGCACGGGTACGTCGACTTCGAGGTCCGTCGTGACGCATTCGGACACGATCGAATCGCAATCGGACATTGGCCAGATTCCGCAAGATGACCGCTGATACTTGCGCAGAGATGGCTCCATAGGCGCAATGCCGCTAGCGTTTCAAACGCGGATACCAACGAGGAGAATGCCCCGTGAACGACGACCGTTTGTCTCGCTATCGAGCAAGTATCGACAACATCGACGCCGCTCTCGTCTGCATGCTCGCAGAGCGTTTCAAAATCACCCAGGCAGTCGGTCATTACAAGGCCGAAGTCGGGCTTCCTCCTGCGGATGAGACCCGCGAAAACGAGCAGATCGAGCGTCTCCGCACCCTTGCCACCGAAGCCGGCCTCGACCCTGCATTCACTGAAAAGTTCCTCCGGTTTATCGTTGCGGAGGTCATCCGACATCATCACTTGATCGCTGGCGAGAACTGACGTTTCATCGTGAGCGAACGAGTTGACCTTGCGGTTATTGGTGGAGGCCCAGCCGGCTCGGCTGCTGCGATGCGTGCAGCACGAGCAGGGGCATCGGTAGCGGTCTTCGAATCTGGAGAACGAGGCCGAGACAAGATATGCGGTGATGGGCTCACCCCTCGTGCGGTTGCAGCGCTGAAAGAACTTGACATCCCGATCGATGCATCGCATCGAATCTCTGGTCTGCGAATGATCGCTGGGCGCCAAATACGTGAGTTGCCATGGCCCGAAACCGATCGGTTTCCCGGATACGGCGCCGTGTGGCCGCGTCAGAGCCTTGATGCAGAGCTCATTGGCGCAGCCGAATCAGCAGGTGCAACTGTGTCGTTTCAGTCGACGGCACGACCGATTATCGAAGATGATGTGGTTCGGGGTGTTCGAGTCGAATGCGCAGGCGGAACACGCGAGGTGTACGCCGAAAAAGTGATCGTTGCGACAGGTGCTCCCGGCGCTGTAGCCCGAGACCTCGGCGCAGTCCGCGTCGCTGATGAACCGTTTGGCCTTGCAATTCGAAGCTATGTCGAGTCGCCGAGGCATGCCGATGACATGTTGGAGGCATGCCTCACCCTCCGCGATGAGCACGGAACACCGGTGCCTGGATACGGCTGGATGTTTCCATGTGGAGATGGATCAGTGAATATCGGCGTTGGGGCACTGTCGACGATGAAGGGCTTCAAGAGCCTCAATCTCAACAAGTTACTTGCGTCGTATCGAGCCACAGTTGAGGGCTCGTGGAGTCTTGGAGCCGATGTCGGAAAGGCACGTGCATGGCGGTTGCCAATGTCGGTGGTGAAGCGTTCAGGAGCTGGTTGGATGGCGGTAGGCGATGCCGCAGGACTCGTTAACCCAATGAATGGTGAGGGAATCGACTACGGGCTCGAATCTGGAATGCTTGCGGCCGATGAATATCTTCGCGATCCGGTTGGTGCCGAGTCTCGCTACGACGATGCTGTTGGCGAGCGATTCGACGCATTCCTCCGCACCGGCCGACGGTTTGCGTTCCTCATCGGACATCCGTTCCTGCTGCGAACCGGGCTACGGGTTGCGGTCGGAACTCACTCAATTGCGAACATCACCCTGCAGGTCATGGGCAACCTTGTCGACGGTGACACCCCGGGCGCTGCTGGGCGCGTGTTGTCGTTAGCGGACCGTGCGCTGGCGTTCGCAGATCCTGTGCTTCGCAAGACCAGAGCCAAAGCCTGATCGATAACGTAGGTGCCCGTGACCTCACACATCGGGTTCGGTATCGACATCGGCGGAAGCGGAATGAAAGCCGCCCCGGTGAATCTGTCAGAGTCTGGCCAACTCGTTGCTGAACGGTTTCGAATTCCAACGCCGCATCCGGCGAACCCGGAGGCGGTGGCTGAGGTTGTAGTCGACCTCGTGCGGCATTTTGAATGGGAAGGCCCCGTCGGGATAGCGCTCCCGGCTGTGGTGCGAAATGGCATCGTCCTCTCTGCAGCCAACATCGACGAGAGTTGGATTGACGTCGATGCGGAGACATTGTTCTCGTCACTGATGAAACACGACGTCGTCGTGATGAACGATGCTGATGCCGCAGGTGTCGCCGAGATGTCGTTCGGGGCCGGAGCAGGTCGTCGGGGAGTCGTCATCACCCTCACATTTGGAACAGGGATCGGCTCAGCATTGTTTGTTGATGGGCATCTCGTTCCAAATTCTGAGCTCGGTCACCTTGAGTTCCGAGGTGAGTCATTTGAGCGGTGGGCAGCAGCAAGTGCTCGCAAACGTGAAGATTTGACGTGGCGCAGATGGGCTAGCAGAGTGTCGAAGTACGTTCAAACAGTCGATGCGCTGTTCTCACCGGATGTGATCATCGTCGGGGGAGGAGCATCGAAATCAGCGGAGAAATGGGTGCCGTTACTCGAGGTCCGCCCCGAAATTGCTGTAGCGGAGTTTGCAAACTCGGCCGGCATCGTCGGTGCCGCAATGTCGAGTATTCGCGTCTGACGCAAGCCGTCGCCCTCTGGCCGCTCCGGCCCATAGCAATCAGATTATTGCACTGCAGTTTGCGCCGGACGCGCCGCTCGCAAGCCGATCACGATGAGAGTAATTGCGGTGAGTGGCACAACGAACACGAGCATGGCAAAGCTGAACTCGTCGTGGATGGAGGCCGACGCAGCATCGAGCCCCAGCCACACGAGATAGCCGACGTAGTAGCCGGTGAACAGCACTCCCTCCCAACGTTTGATGACATACCCGTTTACGAATATGGGTAGACACGCAACTGCAACCGCAAGCATGAACGGAAGGTCGAAGCCGAGAGCAGTTTTGCTCACCTCAATCGGTGCAATGAGAGAGGTGAAACCCAGCACTGCGAGAAGATTGAACAAGTTCGAGCCCACCGCGTTTCCGACAGCGAGGTCTCGTTGACCTTTGGCGGCTGAAACGATTGAGGTTGCGATCTCGGGTAGCGATGTTCCGACAGCGACCACGGTAAGACCGATGAGGAATTCACTTGCCCCGAATGCCGTTGCAAGGTCTGTCGCAGCAGTGACGAGCAACTGTGAGCCGATAACGAGCATGGCGATGCCCACAACAACAAGTGCGAAACTTTGCCACAGCGGATGCATCCCTGAAATCTCAGCTGCAAGACCCTCTTCATATTCTTTTGCGATGTGATGGTGGCTTTCGCCATCGACATTTGACCTCGCAGATGACACCGTTCGGAAAAGGTAGGCGAGGAGAGCGATAACAAACAGCCCACCATCGATACGTCCAAGCGATCCGTCGAGACCGAGCACGATGACTGCGATTGATGCGCCGATCATGAGCGGAACATCGATGCGGACAATACGAAATGCGACGACGAGCCCTGATCCGACAACTGCTGACAAGCCGAGAACGAGGAGGATGTTGGCGATATTGCTGCCGACAACATTTCCGAGGGCGAGATCGCTGGTGCCACGTGTTGCTGCCCCAATGCTCACGGCGAGTTCAGGGGCACTCGTTCCGAATGCGACGACGGTAAGACCGATGACCACCGGCGAAAGGCCACTGCTTGCGGCAATGCGTGCTGCCCCGCGAACCATGATGTCAGCGCCCGAAATCAGCACGATGGTGCCAACGATGAAAGCGATAACAGTGAATACTGACATCGCCTCCATCCTTGCAGAGGAAAACGAACTTGCCTCGCCGCTTGAGAGAATGTCGCAGGTTTTGCGAAATGTCTGCGACGATGATGACATGTCAGCAGCGCCGCAAGTCTCGGTGTTCGGCGAGGCATTGGTCGACCTCATCGTCACCGTCGGAGGAGAATTAGACGCCGTGTGCGGCGGCGCTCCCTTCAACGCCGCACGTGCGCTCGGTCGACTCGGTGTCGAGACTGCCTTTATCGGCACGATCTCTGAAGATCGATTTGGTAATGACCTGTTCACCCAACTGACTGACGCTGGAGTAAACGTCGACCACGTGCGCCGCACTACAGCGCCGACCACACTTGCGTTAGTCGAACTATCCGACGACGGCAGTGCGTCGTACCGGTTTTATGTCGATGGCACTGCTGCGAGAGAGATCGCTGGAGACGATGCTCACGTTGATGAGGGATGGATATTCACCGGAGGCCTCGGGCTCGTTCTGCCGCCGGTGGCCAATTACATTGCGCAACTCGTTCTTGAGAGACCACCAACAACTTTGGCGTTGATCGACATCAACTGTCGACCCTTGGTGATCACACAGCCTGACGAGTACCGAGCACGCCTGAATGCGGTGGTAGCCGCAGCAGACGTCATCAAAGTCAGTGATGAGGACCTCAAATATCTCTACCCAGGACTTGACTCAATGAGGGCTGCACATCGATTGCTGGAAGGAGGCCCGAAGGCCGTCGTGGTGACTGCGGGCTCATCTCCAGTTGAGATTCTCACTTCGAAGGGTTCAACCCAGGTGGCTGTACCCCACGTCGACATCGTCGACACCGTCGGCGCCGGAGACACCTTCTGTGCTGGTTTTGTCGCGTGGTGGGTTCAACGCAGTACACATTCTGACGTGCACCGCGAAACGTTGGGCGACCTCGACCTCGTTGCGGCTGCCGCCACGGCAGGTGTTCACGCATCTGTGATCGCAGTCGGTCGCCGCGGGGCCGACCCTCCCTATCGAGAGGAACTCAGCGCTGATCTCTGGGGCTGAGAGGATAAGAGACCGCACTCAGGGCTAGCGTGTAGGTGATGGGAAGCGTGCTCGAAACGATGATCGTCGATCTCCGGCAACTTGTCGAAGCCGAGTCGCCTTCGAGCGATCCCCAATTGTTGGCACGATCGGCCGAGGTAGTTGCCGATCTCATAGAACGGCACTTAGGAACGCGTCCAACCCTCATCGATGAGGGGGCGGGTCCGCACGTTCACTGGACCGGAGGCGGTGACCCAAAGGTACTCATCTTGGGGCACCACGACACCGTATTCCCCGCAGGCACCCTCGACCAGCGGCCGTTCAACGTAGAGAACGGCCGAGCCACCGGACCAGGCGTATTCGATATGAAAGCCGGAATTGTGCAAGCAATTCATGCGGTTGCCTCAATGAACGACCGCTCAGGAGTTGAAATATTGCTCTCGTGCGATGAAGAAGTCGGGTCAACGACGTCGAGATCACTTCTCGAAGAGCGAGCCATTGCGTGCGGAACGGTCCTCGTATTGGAGCCAAGTGGCGACGGTGGAGCGCTAAAGACAGGCCGGAAGGGCACCGGCACTTTCGAAGTCGTGATCGGTGGTCGAGCCGCGCATGCCGGACTTGAGCCTCATCGAGGCGTTAACTCACTTGTTGAAGCAGCGCATCAGGTGCTCGCCATCGCAGAACTTGCTGATGATCTGCAGGAGACAACGGTGACACCAACGGTGGCACATGCGGGCACGGCTGACAATGTTGTCCCAGCCGAAACCCGAATTCGGGTCGATGTGAGGGTGACGTCGGCAGAAGAAGCTCACCGCATCGAAGCTGCATTTGCAGATCTTGCTCCAGTGAATCCCGAGGCAACCATTGAGGTGAATGGTCGGGTCGGACGCCCACCGATGCCTGAATCAGCCTCGGCTGAACTCATGCCGCTTGCGCTCGCTCATGACGCTTCTGTTGTCGGAGTGGCGGTCGGAGGAGGCAGCGATGGGAACTTCACCGCCGCACGCGGTGTTCCGACACTTGATGGACTCGGTGCCGTAGGTGGCGGAGCCCACGCCGATCACGAATACGTCGAAGTCGAGACCATGCCCGGTCGCGCAGATTTGCTCGCAGCCATTATCGAAGCTCGCACCAGTTAGCTCGAGCGTTCAGTCACGAGTCGGGTCGAGTTCGAGCGCTCCACCTTTTCCGAGCGCACCCACTCGGCGGTAGACGTCGAGTTTGTCGCGTGAGTCGGTGATGTCGAGATTCCGCATCGTGAGTTGACCGATTCGGTCGAGAGGCCCAAACGCAGCATCTTCAACTCGTTCCATCGAGAGACGATCAGGCTCATAGGTGAGGTCTGGTCCTGTGGTGTCGAGAATCGAATAGTCGTCTCCTCGACGAAGGCGGAGCGTCACAGAACCGGTGACAGCTGATCCGACCCAATTGAGCAGCGGCTGCCGGAGCATGAGGCTCTGAGGGTCAAACCAGCGACCCTCATAGAGCAGACGCCCGAGACGCAATCCCATCGTGTGATAATTCTCAATCGTGTTCTCGTTATGAATCGCTGACACCAGCCGCTCGTAGGCGATGTACAGCAGGGCGAGAGCGGGGGCTTCGTATATTCCCCGAGACTTCGCCTCGATGATGCGGTTCTCAATTTGGTCGCTCATGCCAAGGCCGTGACGTCCACCAATCGCATTGGCTTCAAGTACCAGTTCGACATGATTGTCAAATGTCTTGCCGTTGATCTCGGTAGGCCAGCCTTCCTCGAATGTGATGGTGACATCCTCGTGTGTGATATCGACCGTTTGATCCCAATGGGCGACTCCCATGATTGGCGCAACAATCTCCATTCCCGTGGAGAGTTCTTCTAGCGCCTTCGCCTCATGCGTAGCGCCCCAGATATTTGCGTCTGTTGAGTACGCCTTCTCCACCGAGTCTCGATAGGGAAGGTTTCGAGTGGTGAGGAATTCACTCATCCCAGTGCGGCCACCGAGTTGTTCCACAAACGCCTCATCGAGCCAGGGTTTGTAAATTCGCAACTTCGGGTTGACCATCAGGCCATAGCGATAGAAACGCTCAATGTCGTTTCCCTTGTAGGTGGAGCCGTCACCCCAAATGTCGACACCATCTTCTTGCATTGCCTGGACGAGCAGCGTGCCGGTGACGGCGCGACCAATTGGGGTGGTGTTGAAGTAGGTTCGGCCGGCCGTGCGAATGTGAAACGCTCCACACTGCAATGCCATCAGGCCTTCTCGGACAAGTTCGTCACGACAGTCAATGAGCCGAGCGGCTTCCGCTCCGTACTGAAGGGCGCGGTCAGGCACGCCAGAGAGATCAGGCTCGTCATACTGGCCAAGGTCAGCGGTATAGCAGTACGGGCTTGCTCCACCCTCCCGCATCCAGGCAACGGCAGCAGAGGTATCAAGGCCGCCAGAAAAGGCGATTCCGACCCGCTCACCGGCAGGAAGCGTCATCAACACGTTCGACATGTCAACTGAACTTATCGCCGTTATCGGTCAGGGCGGAGTAGCACGCGGCGTACCAATCCAAGAGGCAAGGGAGGAACCCGCTCCCGCAAGGCCGAGAACGATTTCAACGACGCCGAGCCGGGTGACTCGGCCAAGGTCGACAGCACCGATCAGCATGATGGCCGCCCCGGCCAATATGCCAACTTTCCACGTTCGGTGCGAACCACCGATCGCCAGAATGAGGGCGAGAAAAGGGGCAATGAATGGCACGAGGTTGATCACAGGGTGCCGGCCATTTGCGGGCGGGCCGAGCCACCAAGTACTGAGACCCACTTGCCTGCTCACCGCCCATACCGAGGCGAGCCCGATGACGACGCCAATCCATGTGAGGGTGACCGTCGCTTTCCATCCACCGCTCATTTCACCATCGCCATGAGGTGGTGCCGGAGGTGTGTGATCATCGGGGAGCGCCATTGACGCAATTGTAGGTGCGATCGCCCGAACCTACTGATGGACAGTTCGTCGGTAGCCTGTGAAGCCATGAACTCCTCGTCAGCGACAACTGCGGCCCCGCCGATGCTGTCGATCTTCTACCCGATGTGGAATGAAGAGGAGTACATCGAGCGGGCGATTGCCTACGGCCGTCGTTCGTGTGAGCGCATGATCACCTCAGGCGAGATCGCTGATTATGAGCTCATCATTATTAACGACGCATCGACCGATGCCACCGCTGCTATTGCCGACCGACTCGCAGAAGAAGATTCGCGCGTTCGTGTTGTCCATCACCCGACGAATCGGAAACTAGGCGGCTCAATGCGGTCAGGATTCGCTGCCGCACAAGGTGACATCGTGCTCTATACCGATGCTGACCTACCGTTTGATCTCAATGAGCTGCCCCGCATTGTTCGACTGCTTCGTGAGTACGAGACTGACATTGTGAGCGCGTATCGCTTTGACCGAACGGGCGAGGGAGCACTCCGAGCGGTGTACTCCATGGTGTACAACACGCTGATTAAGGTCGCCTTCGGTGTTCGGGTTCGGGATATCAATTTTGCGTGCAAGCTGGTGAGCCGAAAGGTGCTCGATGCAGTGGAACTGAAGAGTGAAGGTTCGTTCATTGATGCGGAACTCATCATCCGGGCTCAGCGTGAAGGTTTTGAAGTGATGCAGATGG
>MDTE01061948.1_pt1 | contig 10298 bp, 5 predicted proteins | sample 811231 | NCBI WGS metagenome assembly MDTE01 (sample SAMN05326651, study PRJNA326480) | marine metagenome | isolation source: seawater | place: Indian Ocean: Red Sea | collected 2010 | reverse complement strand
CACATGGGCCTGCCTGGGCTTGGCTGTCGTTTTGTTGCCCGGCTGTGGAGACGCTGGTTCGGGAGATGGTGGTTCGGGAGATGGTGGGGGCGCGTCAGCCGGGACTGATGAGGGGGGTAGCGAGACAGCCGCAGGTCGACTGCTGAAGGTTGAGAACAAGAAGCAGGAGGCCGGGGACTACGTGATCCTCGGGACGCTTACCGACCAGTTCGATCGAGCCCAATCAAAGGCCAATGTCGAAGACACGCTGGCCAAGCATCCCGACATCAGCGCCATGGTCGGCCTGTTTGCCTACAACCCGGTGGACATCCTCGAGGCCCTCGGGCAGGCGGGAAAGCTGGGCGAGAAACAGACGATCCAGGTGATCGCCTTTGACGAGGACGACGCGACCCTCCAGGGGATCAAGGACGGCACTGTCCACGGTACCGTCGTGCAGAATCCCTATGAGTACGGGTACAAGTCGATCGAGGTGTTGGCAGCACTCGAGAGTGGCAAGACCGACGTGATTCCCGAGAACAAGTTCATCGACATCCCGGCCAGGAAGATCCGCAAGGACAATGTCGACGCATTCTGGACCGACCTGAAGAGCAAGGTTGACGGTGAGGCCAGGAACGAGACGCGAGAGGGCAAGCCGCGCTTCGCCTACGTCACCAACGGAGTCGCCTCGTTCTGGACGATCGCATCCAAGGGTGTCATCGCCGCGGGCAAAAAGCTTGAGGTCAACACCACCGTGCTGATGCCGGCCGAGGGAATCGCGGATCAGAAGCGGATGATCGAGGACCTGGTCACCAAGGGGGTCCAGGGCATCGCTGTCAGCCCGATTGATGCCAAGAACCAAGTCGACCTGCTGAACAGTGCTGCCGAAAAGACCCGATTGATCACTCACGATTCGGACGCACCCGATGCCAACCGACTCCTCTACATCGGAATGGACAATTACACAGCCGGTCGGATGTGCGGGGAACTGCTCCGAGAGGCGCTTCCGCAGGGTGGCAAGGTCATGCTGTTCATCGGACGGCTCGAACAGGACAACGCGCGACTCCGACGCCAGGGTGTGGTGGACGCCGTGTTGGGACGGGACCCGGATCCTACCCGGTATGACGCCCCCGACAAGGTGCTCGAGGGCCGCTAGGCCAGGCGATGAGCGAATCTTCGACAGAATCCTTCCCGGCGGTGCCGCTGCTGCAGGTCCGTGGCGTCAGCAAGCAGTTCCCGGGTGTCCTGGCTCTTGATGACGTCGATCTGGAACTGAACCCCGGCGAAGTGCTCGCTGTGATCGGCGAGAATGGGGCGGGCAAGAGCACGCTGATGAAGATCCTGGCCGGCGTGCAGCCCGCCGACAGTGGTGAGATCCTGGTTGACGGACTCGCGATTGGCATCGATGGCGTGGATGCGGCCATGCACGCCGGGATCGCGCTGATTCACCAGGAACTCAATCTCGCCGACAACCTGGATATCGCTGCCAACATCTTCCTGGGGCGCGAGCCTCGCCGAGGACCGGGACGACTGATCATCGATTCGAAACGGATGCACACCGACTCGCGTGATTACCTCGACATGGTGGGCCTCGACATGGATCCGTCGACGGTCGTGTCCGAGCTGACCATTGGCCGGCAGCAGATGGTCGAGATCGCCAAGGCGCTCTCGGTGGATGCTCGTGTGCTGATCATGGACGAACCGACGTCGAGCCTGTCTCAGAGCGAGGCCGAAAACCTGTTTGAGGTGATTGAGCACCTGAGGGATGCCGGCAAGAGCATCGTCTATATCTCTCATCGACTTGGTGAGGTGATCCGATTGGCGAACCGGGTGACCGTGCTGCGAGACGGTCAGAACGCCGGCGATCTGTCCCGAGACGAAGTCCACCACGACGCGATGGTTCGGCTCATGGTCGGCCGCGACCTGGAACAACTGGATCGGGATTCGCATCGAGAGGTCGGTGACGTGGTGCTGGAAGCCCGGTCCATTTGCTCACCCGCGTTTCCCACACACCGGCTCGATTTCGAAATCCGGCAAGGCGAAATCGTGGGCTTGGCCGGGTTGGTCGGCGCTGGACGGACCGAACTGTTGCAAACGCTCTTTGGGATCACCCCCGCCGTGGACGGTACATTGAAGATCGGAGGTGCCGATTGTCTGCCACGGGAACCGCGAGAGGCAATTGCGGCGGGGCTCGCACTGGTGCCCGAGGATCGCAAGCAACAGGGCCTGGTGCTGAGAATGGCCGTGCGGGACAACATGAGTCTCCCGTCTCTGCACCGAGACGCCACAGGGGGGGTGTTCTTGGATCGTGACCGGGAAGAAGAGATGTGCGACGAGATGATCACACGGCTTCGAGTCAAGACGCCGGGTCCCGACCAGGTCGTACAGTATCTCTCCGGAGGCAACCAGCAGAAGGTGGTGCTGGGGAAATGGCTGGCGATGCAGCCAAGAGTCCTGTTGCTCGATGAACCGACTCGAGGCATTGACGTGGGGGCCAAGCAGGAGATCTACGGCTTGATGGAACAACTGGCCAACTCGGGCGTGGCGATTCTCTTCGTGTCGAGCGAGATGGAGGAGGTACTGCGGATGTCGGATCGCGCGATCGTGATGCACGAGGGGCGGATTGCGGGGCAACTGGACCGCGAGGTCCTTGTGAGTGGAGATGGCGAAGAGGCGGTGATGCAATTGGCTACGGGGGCGGCCGCATGAAACAGGTGCTCGGCATCCTCGGCCTGCTGCTGTTTGTCTTCGTGGCAACGGCCTTGATGAGCGATGCATTCCTCAAGCCTTTCAATCTTGAGAACCTCATGAAGAGGTCGGCGCTGTTTGGCATCATCTCGATCGGCGTCGCCTTCGTGATCATCACCGGCGGCATCGACCTGTCGATCGGCTCGGTGATCTGCCTGGTGGGCTGCGGGTTACCATTTCTGCTGCAGGTGGACTATGTCGCCCGCGGCCAGGTTCCCGTTGAGTCCGTGGATGCCGAAAACGGCCAGGTCCGCCTGGCGCATCCCCCCGATGGGCTCAACTCCGGCGACCAGGTCCGACTGGGAGGTGGGAAGCAGGACAATGTCGGCCTGTACCGCATCACGTCACTGGATCCGACGTCGATCACCCTGGCTCCTCGGCCGGCTGTCGATGACGACTCCGGTCGGATCACACGAGTCCACGAAGCGGCGGCCGGTTCCACCAGTGTCGTCGTGAGCGGGCACGGGTTGGAACCACGAGATCGGGTGACCTTTGTCATCGACGACGGCCGTGAGGCGGCGACAGCTCGCGTACTGGCGATCGACGGCGACATGCTGGAACTCTCCGAGCCGCCGCCAGCGGCCCTGGCCGGTGTGACCATGCTGGATCGTCGTCCGTGGACGAGCGTCCCGGTGGCACTCACGATCGTGCTCGGCGTTTCCGTCCTGATCGGCCTGTTTCATGGGCTGCTGATCGCCAAGCTCAAGCTGCAGCCCTTCGTGGTCACGTTGTGCGGCCTGCTGCTGTACCGGGGCATTACGCGTGGGTTCACCCAGGACCAGACCCAGGGGCTGGTGGACGAATACCCGACTCTCAAGCTGATCGCGACGGCCGAGTTGGCGCGGATCCCGATGACACTCGGCTTGCTGCTGGCCGGAGGACTCCTGGTGGCATCCGCTCTCGGCTGGCTGTGGGTTAAGCGGCAGCAGGGGGGCTCTCAGTCATGGACCGGGCCGCTGGTCGTGGGTGTGCTCGGCCTTGTGACCGTGGGGTGGGGAACCGCAACGGTCAGCAGGCTGGAGACTCTTGCCATCGAGGCCAGCGAAGAAGAGGACGTGAAGGTTGATCTGCCCATCGGGACTATCCGCGTCCGCATCGAGGGACGCCAGGGAGTCGGTGACTGGCAACCGCTCGACGAGACGACGGTGGAGGCATCAGAGACGATCCAGGAGTTGACGATTCCATCTCTGTCCGTCATTCGGTCGGTCAAGTCGGGTGACTGGAGGGACCTGCGGGTCGTTGTCCTGGAACGGGCACCGCTCGAAATCGGCCTGCCCGCTCCGCTGGTGATTCTCCTGGTCATAGGTCTGTTGGCCTCGGTGTTTCTCAATCGGACCATCTATGGCCGATACCTGCTGGCGATGGGCAACAACGAAGAGGCCGCGCGATACAGCGGTATCGACACCGACCGCATGATCATCCTGGCATACGTGATCTGTGCCGGGCTGGCGGGAATCGGCGGGGTCCTGTTTGTGCTCGACATCAACTCCGCGCAGCCAGTCGACTTTGGCAACTTCTACGAGCTGTATGCCATCGCAGCAGCCGTTCTCGGGGGATGCAGCCTACGAGGGGGCGAAGGGACGATTTTCGGTGTGGTCGTCGGTGCGGCGCTGATGCGGGTGCTGAAGAACATGATCACGCTGGTCGACTGGATGCCGACGTATATCGAGTACGCGATCATCGGCGCGGTTATTCTCGCAGGGGTGATCGTTGACGAACTCGTCAAGCGGGCGGCGGCCCGGCGACGCATGCAGCGGATCCGTGGTGGTGACGGTGAATGAGCTTTCGCATCGATGGCTGGTGCTGTGAAGTCTGGCAGGGGGCGATCGCCGACGGGTAAGATTCAAACACCGTTTGCAAGGCACATTTCGCGAGGCAAGATGATGGCACGTGTTGGTTCGCTTTCGGCATCTCTCCTGGTGGTTTTCGGGTGCTGGCTGGGAGCGGGCGAGCCAGTCGCTGTCGCGGAGGAGGTCGTGTCCGCGGTGACGGTGAAGCCGACACCGCGTCGATTGCCTCGTGTGCCCGAGGGTTTTTCGATCGAGGTGGCTGCCGCGTCACCGTTGGTCAAGTATCCAATGCTGGCGGGATTCGATCATCGCGGTCGGCTATTCATCGCTGAAAGTGCGGGCAAGAACATCAGGTCTGCCGACCTGGTCAAGAATCCGCCGAACCTGATCCGGATGATCGCCGACACAGACGGTGATGGGGTCTTTGATCGGAGCACGATCTTCGCAGACAAGATGACGCTGCCGATGGGGGCACTGTGGCACCGGGGGGCGTTGTACGTGGCGAGCCCTCCAAACATCTGGCGGCTCAGGGATTTTGACGACGACGGGGTGGCTGACGAGCGGACCATCCTCGTCGACACATTTGGGTTCAGCGGCAATGCCGCCAGCGTACATGGCTGCTTTCTCGGACCCAATGGACGTCTGTACTGGTGTGATGGGCGTCATGGCCACGAATTCCGTGATAAGGCCGGACGGGTATTCAGCAAGGGCAAAGCCGCGAGGATTTTCAGTTGCCGACTCGATGGCAGTGACGTGCAGACCTGGTGCGGGGGAGGCATGGACAATCCGGTCGAGGTCGACTTTCTGTCGACCGGTGAGATGATCGGCAGCGTCAACATTTTCCTGGGGCGGCCGCGAGTGGACTGCCTCGTCCACTGGGTGGACGGCGGCGCGTACCCGAGATTCGACCAGGCATGCGTCTCCGAGTTCCCAAAGACCGGGCCGCTGATGCCTCCCCTGGCCCGCATGGGACACGTGGCGGTTTCGGGTATGACAAGGTACCGCTCGACCGCGTTTGGACCGGGCTACCGCAACAACCTGTTCACCACCCTGTTTAATACTCACAAGGTCGTGCGGAGCGTCGTCGCCCGCAGTGGTGCGACGTTTCGGACAACCGAGTCAGACTTCCTGGTGTCCGATGATCCCGACTTTCATCCGACCGATGTGCTCGAGGACGCCGACGGCAGCCTGCTTGTGATCGACACGGGGGGCTGGTTTCGGATCGGGTGCCCGGTGTCCAAGGTGGCCAAGCCGGACATCCACGGCGCGATCTACCGCATTCGCAGGGTGGGCGGTCACCGCCAGAAGGACCCGCGAGGTGCTTTTCTCGATGTGGCCCGACTGACTCCACAGGCGTTGGCTCGCTATCTCAACGACCCGCGTCCGGTCGTACGGGACCGAGTGATTGACCGCTTGGCGGTCGCGGGTCTTGATGCGATCAAGACGCTCGAGGGCGTCCTTGATGAACCGTCGCCTCCAGCAGGGGCCAGAAAGGGTGGTGCCTCGTCTCGGCGGCGGATCGGAGCGGTCTGGGCCTTGTCGCGGATTGACCATGACGCATCACTGGTTGGTCTCAGAAGAGCCCTGTCCGACAGCGCGGTGGATGTTCGCGTGGCGGCCGCCCGATCGCTGGGGACACGTGGCGATGCCGGAGCGACAGAGATCCTGGCCGATCACCTGGTCCGCGATCCGTCACCGGCCGTGCGCCGCGGTGCTGCCACAGCGCTGGGCCGCATAATGCAAAGTGGTGGTCTGTCCGGAACAGGGACGGGATCCGCACCCTCAGTCAAGCAACTCCTGGAAGCGTCGGCTCGGCCCGGGATCGACCGCTTTGAAGAACATGCCCTGCTGTTCGCGGTGATCCGCAGCCAGGATGCCGCGGCAACACGGCCGCTGCTTGCAGATCGCCGTCCGGCCGTTCGACGAGCGGCCCTCATCGCGTTGGACCAGATGGAGACCAGGCAACTGGTGCGAGACGACGTCGTCCGGCTGCTCGATACCGACCACCCCGGGCTGCAGAAAACTGCGTTGGAGGTGATTGCGCGTCACGATGGCTGGGCTGAAGAAACAAGAGATCTCCTGGAATCGCGACTGGCCGCTCCCGACCTCTCCGAATCCGGGCAGCAGATCATTCGCGGATTCCTGTTGGCTCAGCAGAACGACGAGTCCATTCAGGCCCTGGTGTCAGATCAGCTCGGTGACAAGACATTGAGGCTGACAGCTCGCAGGTTGCTGTTGGATGTCGTCTCGCGTTCCACCCTGGCGACGTTGCCGGACCCGTGGAGACGATCGCTGGTGGCTTCGCTGTCGCATCGCGATGACGCGATTCGCGAGACGGCTGTCAGGACACTGGCCTCTCGGGGCCTGAGGGGGCCCGAGTTGGCGAGCGTGTGTGATGATCCTCGCCAGGACGTGATGTTGCGGGTGGCGGCGATGCGAGCCTGGGCGGGACAACCTCTTGTCGGGAAGAGATTCCGATTGCTCCTGTCCCAGCTGGAGACAAGGCAGCCGCCGCTCCAGAGACTCGCCGCCGCACGGGTCGTCGCCAGAATTCGGCTCGACCGAGATCAGCAGGTCGCGGTGGGGCGGCATCTTCGATTGGCCGGACCACTTGAAATGGGAGTCCTGTTCAAGGCCTGCCGGGATGTGAGTGATCCCGAGGTGGCTCGTGCCGTGCTCGAGAGCCTGGAAAACGCGGCCTCCCTGGACAGCCTGGATTCGGCCGTATGGAGAAGGGCTCTGGCGGAACTGCCTCCGGGGCTCAAGAAACGGGGGGAGTCTCTGTTGGCAAGGTTGGATGACAAGCAGGCTGAACGGCGCCAGGCCCTGGAGCAGCAACTGGCCAACCTGGCTGCTGGTGACGTCAAGAGCGGGCGTGAGACCTTTTTTGGCAAGAAGGCGGCATGCAGCGGCTGCCATACCGTGGGTGGTCGAGGCGGTCGCGTGGGGCCGGACCTGACGACGATCGGAGATATTCGCCAACGTGGCGATCTGCTTGAGTCCATCGTTATGCCCAGTGCGACCCTGGCACGCGGCTTTCGGTCCTTCACCGTGGTCACGACAGCTGGTCGCGTGCATACCGGCGTGATCAGCCGCGAGACGACTCGGGAAATCTGGATCCGATCAGCCGATCTGTCAGAGACCCGGGTGGTACGTGCAGAAATTGAGGCCATCAAGGAGTCTGAGACGTCGATCATGCCACGCGGGCTTGATAAGACTCTTTCGCGAAAGCAATTGGCAGATCTGGTTGCGTTTCTGCGGAGCTGCCGAGCCGGAAACGCACAGAAGCCCCAGACGACTCCAGCGTCTCGGTAGAATGAAGTCGCTCTCGGTTCCTTCCGTCTCCTCTCAACCACTCTCGGTGCTCGTCAATCAGCATGTCTCGCGAAGCGATCTTTGAAGCCAGCCTCGACTACTTCCTCGGTCCGATCCGAGAGTTCCTACATGACGAGACTGTCACCGAGGTGATGGTGAACGGTCACGACGAAGTCTATATCGAGCGACGTGGCCAGCTGATTCACACGGATGCTTCGTTCGGCAACCCCGATGCGCTGTTGTCAGCGGTTCACAATGTCGCGCAGTACGTGGGACGTGAAATCGACGAGGACCGCCCGGTACTGGATGCCAGGCTGCCAGATGGATCGCGCGTCCATGCCGTCATACCTCCCAGCGCGCGGGTCGGAACCTACCTGACGATTCGCAAGTTTCAGCGTGACATTCTCGGGCTGGAGGATTTTGTGCGACTCGGGAGCCTCTCGGATACGGCGCGCGAGTTTCTGGAGCTGTGTGTTGTGCTGAGAAAGAACATCGTTGTGGCGGGTGGAACCGGCACGGGCAAGACGACCATGCTCAACGCGGTCTCGACGGCCATCCCTGAAGAGGAGCGGATCGTCGTGATCGAGGACAGTTCCGAGTTGCGGTTGGCGCAGTCACACTGCCTGTATCTCGAGAGCCAGCAGGCTGACCGTCACGGGCAAGGGGGGCTGGGAATTCGGGACTTGTTCCGAGCGAGCCTCAGGATGCGGCCAGACCGTATCCTCGTGGGTGAGGTTCGAGGTGGTGAGGCGCTCGACATGGTCCAGTCGATGATCAGTGGCCACTCGGGTAGCCTGACCACTGTCCACGCGACTTCTCCGCGAGATGCACTGGTGAGACTCGAGACGCTGTCGCTGATGTCCGACGTGGAATTGCCCGTTTACGTCGCCCGGGCCCAGGTGGCCTCGGCCATCCACCTGGTGATTCAACTTTCTCGGTTTTCAGAAGATGGATCACGCAAGGTGACGCGGATCACCGAGATACACGGTCTGGATGACGGGAATCGCTACCAGTCTCAAGACCTGTTCGTCAGCCGTCTGACTGGCCGCGGCGATGACGGAATGCTGACGGCCGACCTCGCCACCACCGGTTTGTCTCCGACATTTGCCGGTGAGCTCGCTGAGCATGCGCTCGAGCACCGAGCCAGACTGAGTCGTGCCATTTGGGGCTTGTCGGAATAGTCACGGGTAGGGCGGCTGCCAAAGCCCACCATGGGTACAAGATCCCATGCCTCGTGTCACAAACAGTCTCGACCGCTCGCGGCACTAAGCAATGGCCAATGGACCTCGGTCGTCATGAGGTCTTCTTCGGCTTGTCCTTGGGATTTGGCTTGTCCTTGGGATTTGGCTTGTCCGAGTCGTTGGCCGCGGAACTACCACCACCTTTGGTGGCGACATTCGTTTCACGTCCTATCAAGCCAGGGTCGGCGGCTTCCATGGCGATCCGGCGGTAGGATGCGATCATCTGCCTCAGCAGGTTGTCCTCAGCCGACAATCCTTGGTTGGCCAGGATCTGCCTGGTCTTGCTGTTGACGTGGTAGAGCGTCGCGAGGAGCACCTGCACGTCGTCCTGGAAGTCGGTTTGGAGTTCGTTCTCAAGCACGACGACCAGTTCCTTGACGGCCCGTTTTGAGACCTCTTCGTCGTCCGAATCGAGTTCGGCGAACGTCCTGGCGAGCTGCGGCCGATGCTGTTTCAGCATGGCCCGGAATTTCTGTTCCGTCAGGGGTGAAGTCTCATCCACCAGGAGGTCCAGTTGTTGGATGGCGTGATCTTCAAGTGTCTTCCGGATGGTCGGCATGTTGTCCAGTGCCATCTGGTTGATCTGCCTGGCGACTCCCTGGGCATTTTGGTCCACGAACTGGTTGGCGCGATCCCTGATGGCCGGGAGCCCCTGGGTTTTGAGGCCAGCCTCCATGTAAGGGATGGCGATCTTGGGCTCGAAGAGGGTCTTGACTTCTCCGAGTCCGAAGACGAAGAACCCGGCCACGGCGATCAGCAGCAGGCCGCCGATCACGATGTTCAGTTGAGTACCGCTGTTGATCCTGGCAGCGACTGACTGAACTCGAGCCTGCGCGCGTTCGAGGCTGGATTCGAGCGCGGCATCCGCGGCCGGTCCGTCCGCTGGATTGTCGACGGGTGATGTGGACTCCGCGGTGACCGAGGCCGCTTCGTCGTGTCTCTCGACGTCATCCGCACGCGGATCATCGTCCTGGGGTGTCGGTGTGTCAGGAGACGCACTGGTGGTTTCGTCGTTCCCGGCGGTTTCGTCGAATTCTGTCCCGGTGTCGGTGTCATCGAAAGTCATCGGTGTTTCTCCCGATTGTGGGTGGCCGTGTTGAAAAAGCAGACATCGTGTCGGACTCGTGCGCAGGCCGGCTAGGGCAGTGCGACCGGGTCCGGAGCACTGATCAGCTTCAACTTCAGCAATTCCAGGGCCTGTCCAACGAACTGGCTGGGCAGGGGCTTT
>MDTE01059707.1_pt1 | contig 10298 bp, 8 predicted proteins | sample 811231 | NCBI WGS metagenome assembly MDTE01 (sample SAMN05326651, study PRJNA326480) | marine metagenome | isolation source: seawater | place: Indian Ocean: Red Sea | collected 2010 | reverse complement strand
CCTTGGTAATGCGGGGGAGGTCAGCGATGCAGGGGCCACTCTGGGTGGACCAAAAATGGATCAGCACAACTTTGCCCTTGTGGCCGGCCAAGCTGAGCGGCTCATTTCGCACAAGGCCGGATTTTTCGTCGAGAATGAGGGCGTCAAACTCTAGTGTCATGGGTTTGCCGATGCGATCCAGACGCGTCGTTTCGTTGCGTGCGCGCTCTTTGGTGGTGGCGTTGGCCGCAGATGCCTTTGAGATGTCCGCCAGCAGGGAGCGGACATGATCGATCACCTTGATGGGGGCATCATCCGGACCGGACATGGCCGCCTCCGGCTGGAGGTTGTCATCTTGAAAATCCAGATTGATGGCCACCTCCAGGAGCATCGCCCATGGCTCGGCACGGTTTGGGAATTCACCACGCAGGGCAATGGCTGCCTCTTCGTATACCTTGAGGCCCGCCTGGAGCCCATTTTCCGCGATTGTCGCCTTGGCCTTCTTGACGGCTTCAGCGGCCTTGGCATTGAAATCACTCCCGCCCTCCGCAGCTTGGCCGACCGTAGCCAGTATCAGCATAGAGGCGAGTGCGGCGAGGGGATTGATGGGGGAAAAATGCATTAGGCTTATTCTTCAGCAAGAAGCTTCTCTACCTTGGAATCGAGATTGGCACGGGCATTCATGTCCACCAGATTGCCCTTCTTGTCCACCAACCACATGGCGGGGATGCTCTGAATGCCATATTCCTGTGCCAACTTGTTCTTCCAGCCCTTGCCGTCGAAATACTGCGGCCAAGGCATGTTCTCCTTGTTGACAAAGTCGTTGAGGGTCTTTTCCTTGCTGTCGAGGGAAATGCCGATGATCTCAAAGCCTTTCTTGTTGTACTTGGCATAGGTTTTCTTCACGTGCGGCAGTTCGGCAATGCAGGGGCCGCACCATGTGGCCCAAAAATCAACCAGTACAACCTTGCCTTTCATCTTGGTCAGGTCCACTTCGCGGCCGTCCATCGCCTTGAACTTGATGGGCAGCGGTTTGCCGAGGGCTTCGAGCTTCTTGAGTTGCCCCTTGGCGCGGCTAGCAATGGGGGCGAACTTGGGGTTCTTCAGATTCGCCAAGTCGTTCAGGATGGCTTTCTTCTCCTTGGCATCCTCGATGAGGCTGGAGGCTTCCAACAGCATGGCGCGGGGGCCAATCTCGTCAGGATAATCCTTGGCCAGCTTAATGGCACCTTCACGGTAGGCTTTGACGGCAGCGCCACGATCGTTCTGAATCATGCCGCGAACTTTCGTGATCAATGCGCGCGCGGCATCGTCGAAGGGAACTTTCTTGTCCTTGTCATCGGCCATCAGGGGGGTGAGGTTCAGGCCGGCAATCATCATCACGGCTGCCAGGTTGAGCCGGATTGCTTGGAGAACACGCGGACTTTGGGGGGTGGTTTTCATGATTTTATTCCACGATTGGACGCAGAGGGAGGAGTCTATCCCCAAGGAAACTTTTTTGGCTAGCCCCAAATGGGTCATTTTTCGGCGGCCTTTACCTTTGCCGGGATATCGTCCTCGCTGTCTGCCAAGTGCAGGGTTTGCGTGGGGAAAGCGAATTCCAAGTCCATTTCCTCCAGAAGGTCCATGATCTGCAGGTTGATCCTCTGGCGCACGTCGAGGTATTCCTTCCAGACTGTGGACTTCGTGAAGTAGTAGAGGAAAATATCCAGTGAGCTGGGGCCGAAATCCGTAAATTGAACCAGCATGTATTCCTGATCCACGTCCTTGTCTTCACGGAGCATTTTCTCAATGCGTTCCAGCAGCGTCCGCATTTCGTTGGGTTTGGTGTTGTAGGTGACGCCAATGGTCATCTTGACACGACGCTTGGGCATGCGAGACCAATTCTTGACGTTCGATTTGTTGATGGTGCCGTTGGGCACGGTGATCTGCGTCTTGTCAAAGGTGCGAACGCGGGTGGAACGAAAGCCGATTTCCTCGACTGTTCCGTCAATTTCGCTGCCGACGGATATCCAGTCCCCCACTTTGTAAGGCCGGTCGGTGAGGATATTGAAAGTGCCGATGAAGTTGGCAACGGTGTCGGATGCCGCCATGGAAATGGCCAGTCCACCAACCGCCAATCCGCCCACGAGGCCGTTCACATTCACACCGATAGTAGCCAGTACCGTGAGGCCACCGACAATGACGATAAAAATGCGCATCGCGCGCGTGGCCAGCGGGGTGAATTGGCCCTTGAGTTCAGTGTCGCCTCGCGCCAACAGGTCGTCCAGATAGTGCGCCATCACATCGACCAAGCGATAGATCGCCCAAATGATGATGATGCCCAGGCCTACCGTGTAACTTTTTCCTACAAACCCATGGGGGATGCCTTCAATGCGAAAGACGAGGAGGGAAATGGCGATATGGATGGCACCCACCATGATAAACGCATTAAGCGGCTTGCGGATTGCATCAAACAAGAGGTCATCCCAAGTGGCCTTGGTTTTTTCAAACCACTTGGCCAGCTTGGCTTCCACGTAGTTCTGCAGAATGCGTCGAATGAAGACGCCAATGACAATGGCCAAGAAAGCGAGGATGAATTGCCAGAGTGAAACGCCAAATATTTTCTGGCCGAATGTTTCCTCCATCCAGCGCACGGCTTGGTTTCTCTCCAAGGTATTGGGGTCAAACACGCCGTTCTGTTTGGCTGCCGTTGTCGAGTTGCCCTCCTTGCTGGGCGGTGCGGCGTTATTAACAGATGGCAAGGCGAACATAAGCCAGCCGGCTGCGATGCATGACCAAATACGCATGCGTGAGGATTCGCCCGATGCAGCGCGGGCGTCAAGTCATTGCCGGTGCATCCTCATGGCTATCCTCGGTTTCCGGGGGAAGCCTGAAGATGGCGGGGACCGTGATGAATAGGCCGGTGAGCACAAGCCATGTGGCCAGTTGGGGGGTGGTCTGCGCAAGCAGTGGGTTCCCAGCACTGGCGCCCTCAAGCAGGACATTGGCGGCTAATGCGACCAAGGTCAGGTTGGGGCACAACAGGAGAAAGGTGCGGTCCTTCGGCTTGCCCTTGTTGAATCTGGATCGAAACGCCATCAAGAGGAAGGCGGCCGCCAAGGCGAACAGTGCAAGTTCGGAGAAGAGTAGCCGCCATTCCAGTTGCATGCCGAGTGCAATGAAGAAAACCGGAATAAGCAGCCGCTGACTAATGGGGGCAATGTAATGCTCAAGGTCAACCCCGCCGGTATGCGTGCGGCTCATGCACAGGCCCAGCACGAAGGCGGTTTTCTCACCGCTCAACCCGAGGCGTTGTCCCACGGCGCTGACCACAAGCACCAGCAGGACGATCCAGTGCACGCGCCAGTGGGTGGCCCGGTCGATGATGAATTGGAACAGGCGCGTAATGGGCTTGGCTGCGACGGTGACCAGGGCGACGACCAGCACCATGCCGCCCAGCACCAGGGCAACCTTGGAGGAAAGGCCTGCCTTGTAGATTTCCTTGGTCACGGCCAGCACGAGAATGGTGATCATTTCCAGCGCCACCATGACATGCAGCAGCTTTTTGCGTTGCTCACTATCCAACCCGGGATATCCATGCCACGCGGCGTGAGCCATTCCCACGGAGCAGCCCGTGAGCGCACTGGCCGCGAGAACGGCTACTGCGATCCATTGAATCTTTTCGCCCCAATCGGCGGCGGTAAACTCGCCCCAATCAGCATGAGGCAAAGCCGTATAGGTAAACACGCCGGCGGTCATCAGGATGATGGCAGGATATTGCCAGGCCTTCCAGCGGGCGGCCTTTTTGAGAGGGGCAACGAATTCACGAAGACTGGGCAGTTGGATTTCGAGTCCAACCTCAAACAACAAAAGGAGAAACCCAATACGCCCAGCCTCAACCAGCATGGCTTTCACCTTTTCATCTGGGATGAGATTTCCAAGAGTGATGCCAAAGAGGACGAACACGGAATATGCCAGTGCGGGCCGTTTGGCGCGCCGACAGACGTCTGGCACGGCCATGATCAGGAGAATGAGGACAATGACCACCTCAAGGTAGTTGAGGCCGAGGAACTTGTCGGGTGGGGATGGCTTTGGTGGGGGTTCAGGGAGCGCCGGTGGTGGACTGACTTGAGCGGTTGTTGAGTTGGTTTCAGGTGAGGGGAGGGCGGTGCTGTTTCCCTCGGCTTGGGCCAGCGCGCTAATGGAGAGAAATGCCCCCAACAAAATACATGCAACTCTGCTCATGCCGTGCTGGTGAGCAGTGTCTTGGCGAGCATGAGGAGGAAGAAAAAGCCGGCGACGTCCGTCACGGTGGTGATCAGGATGCTGGAGGCAAGGGCGGGGTCCATGCGGAAAAATTTCAACCCGTAGGGAATAACCACCCCAAAGGTCGCGGCCGCAAGCTGGTTGAGCATCATGGCCACGCCCACGACGATTCCCAGCATCCAAGGCTGGCCCGTGAATGGCGCTTCAGTGTGGCCCGCAAAGAGCAGGCCGACCAGCAACGCGACGCCACCGACAATGAGGCCAATGAGGACACCGTTGAACAGGCCGAGCGCAAGTTCCTTGGCCAAGGCCTTTCGGCCGTCCCCGGGGGACAGTTCGCCGAGGGCCATGTCGCGAATGATGACCGTGGTGGTTTGCATCCCCGCGTTGCCGCCTTGACCGGCAATGACAGGGAGGAAAATGGCCAGGATGGCGAATTCAGCGATGGTGCCCTCGAACACGCCCACGACCGCGCCGGCAAGGCAGGCAGTTAGGAGATTGATGAGCAGCCATGGGAGACGTCGCTTGAAAGATTGCGTCCATGGCGTAAGCGTGCGTTCTTCACCAGAGAGGCCGACCATTTTCTGCATGTCCTCTGTCGCTTCTTCCTGAGCAACGGTGAGGACGTCGTCACTCTTGATGACCCCCATGAGGGTGCCGTGCTCATCCAGGACAGGCAGGCCGAGATAATGGTAATGCTCGAATCGCCTGACGACCTCCTCTTGGTCGTCATCCACCCGGACAAACTCAACTTCCGAATCCATCACGTCCTTGACCTTGGAACGAGGCGGGGCAAAGACGAGGTCGCGCAGTGAGACGATGCCCACGAGCTTGTCCTTGGGGTCGGTAACGTATAGATAGTTGATATCCTCTGGTGCGGGGTCTTCGTGCTTGCGTAGTTCCTTTTGCGCGTTGGAAACAGATTGGCCGGCACGCAAGGAAATATACCGGTCATGCATGATGCCACCGGCGCTGTCCTCGGGGTAGCTTAGCAGTTCCTTGGCGGCCTCGGATTGCTCGGCATCCATCTTGCCGAGCAGCCGATGCTGATCGGGGGCAGGCAGCTCCCCAAGCAAGTCGGCGGCCTCATCGGCATCCATCTCGTTGAGAAGAGGAACGAGGCGTTCGTTGGGGATGTTCCCTAGAAGATGGAGGGTGACATCATCCTCAAGTTCGGCGAGAGCATCGGCGGCCTGTGGCAGGGGCAACTCCACGAGAATGTGGCGTGCCTCAGCCACGTCCATGCGTTGCAGCCTGTCCGCCAAGTCGGCCGGGTGCATTGAGGTGTATTCCTCGAGATAGACTGGGGTTTGATCGCTCACGGGTGTCCGCCCTTACCGAGCGGAGGATAGTTTAAAAAGATACCGTCGGCAAGCTCGCGCTTCCTAGCCGCCCGCGACAATACACACGATTTCCAAGCGGTCTCCCGCGTTAACAACGCGGTGAGTAAATTCGCTGGAGGCGACAGCTTCGCCATTGTGTTCCACTACAACGCTTCGGGGGAGCAGATTTTGCGCGCGCAAAAAATCCTCGAGTGAACAGGGGAGATCGGCGGTGGTTTCCTGTCCGTTGGCAATGAGTGTGCCGGGCATGTCAGGCGAGAGTAAGGAGGCTGACTTCCGGGCGGCAGTTCAGACGCACGCCGTGGAGGTTGCCGACGCCTTTGGTGATGTGGAGCCAGCGGTTGTTCCACTGATGCAGCCCGCGCACGAAACGTTTGTCGCGCACGGGCGCAAAGGGTGCGCCGATGCCGGGCACCCAAACCTGTCCGCCGTGTGTGTGCCCGCAAAGGGCGAGCTGCCAGTCAAACGGCTTTAGGATGTCTTTCGTGTCAGGGTTGTGGGAAAGGACAAGAGTGTCCGCATCCGGGCGAGGGGGGGCTGCGAAGGCGATGTCGGGATCGCATTGATTGTTCCACGGATCGCCGACGCCGACCAGATTCAGGTGCCGGCCACCGATGGCCACCGCGGTGGAGGCATTGTGAAGGAGGGTGATGCCGGCGTTTTTTAGCAGCGAGCGGACGTGGTTGGTGTCCGGATAGCCAAGATGGCTGGCGGCCCACTCGCCGCCGTCATGATTGCCCAAGCAGGCAAAGGCTGGGGCAGCTTCAGAGAGCAGGGCCAGTGTCTTGGCGTAGTCATCATAACGGCGGTATTTCCAAGTGATGAAATCGCCCGTGATGCAGATGAGTTCCGGCCGGTACTCTTCCAAGGCAAGCTCGAAGGCGCGCCTGAGAAAGCCGAGGCTCACAACCCTTGAGGCGTGGAGATCGGAAAGATGGAGCAGTCTGACCGGTTGGCGTGGGGTGCCGAGAGGAACGGTGTAGCGGTTGACCTCAATCCAGCCAGGCTCCCACAAGCGCATGTAGCCCGCTGTGGCAACGCCTGTGCCGCCTGCAGTGAGAGCTGCGCCCTTGATGAAGCGCCGTCGGCTAGAGTGGTCGCGCCAGTAATCGCGCAGACGCGCCAATCGCCGCGAGCGATTGGCGCGACTGCGTTGCCAAAGACTGCGGAGACGCTTGATCACTGGAGCGTAAGGGTAGCGCGAATTTTCAGGCCGTCAACGCTGCATCCCAGTCTTTCCAGACAGGCTCATAGCCGGCGTTTGAAATCTGCGTGGCGACTTGCGCGGGCGTACGATCGTCGGCGATGTCGAACTGGCCAGTGGCCCATTCTCCGGCGCTGGGAACGGCCTGGGTGATGCGTCCCCGTTCCGTGAGGTGAAGGTTTTCCTTGCCCGCGCCGGTGTAACCACCGGGCTCTGTGTGGCTGCCAGCACTCATGTGCGTTACCCCCAGGGTCATGAGACCATTGCGCAGGCGTGCGGGTTCACGGGTGGAAAGGACAATGCCCACATCGGGAAGCAGCATGCGCAGGGCGCAGATGAGTTGCGCCAGCTCGGCGTCCGACACATTGACGAGAGGTTCAAATTCTCCCGCGCATGGGCGGAGCCGAGGCATGGAAATGGTGAGTTGCGCTTTCCAGCAATGTTTCAAGAGCCACTGCGCGTGAGCAGCTACACTCAGTGCTTCCCAGCGCCAATCGCCCAACCCCAACAAGGCGCCAATCCCGAGACGCCGAAAGCCTGCATGGTAGGCACGTTCCGGAGTGGCGAGTCGCCAGTCAAAATCTTTCTTGGGGCCCGCCGTGTGCATTTCGGAATAGACAGGGCGGTCATACGTTTCCTGATAGACCACCAGGCCTTCGCAGCCGGCTTTGGCCAATGGGTTGTATTCCTCCGTTTCCATGGGCCCTACTTCGAGGCTAATGCCGGGGATGAAATCGTGCAGTATCTTGATGCATTTCTGCAGGTAGCCTTCGGAGACAAAGCGTGGATGTTCGCCGGCAACCAGAAGAATGTTGCGGAACCCTTTTTTGACTAGAGCCTGTGCCTCGGTAATCACCTCGTCGACAGACAGGGTGACTCTCAGGATCGGATTATCCCGCGAGAAACCACAGTAGCTGCAGTTATTGATGCACTCGTTGGACAAGTATAGAGGTGCAAAAAGGCGGATGACCTTGCCAAAACGCTGTTGGGAAAGCACTTGGGCACGCCGCCCCATGGGCTCAAGATATTCGCGGGCGGCGGGGGAAATGAGGCGTGAGAAATCCGTAAGGTCCAAATGTGCCTTCCCCAAGGCTTGCTCAACCTCAGCTTGGGATGCATGCATGGAGCCGTGCAGCAATTTTTCCAGTGGCAGTCGATTGAAAGATTGGAGGAAACTCACGCGCCCAGCCTACCGGAGAGGGAGGCAGCCGGAAAGGAACAATGACCTTCAGGAAGCGGGGCTGGGGATAAGTTTTGCTCCCGCGTGGCCGGCAGCGGCGGTTGAATCAATTCGTGAGTCATGTCATCGCGGTAGCTAATCAGAAGGGTGGGGTGGGGAAAACAACCACGGCCATCAATCTGGCGGCCGGCTTGACGGCACAAGGTCGGTCTGTATTGGTTATCGACTTGGATCCCCAAGGCAACGCAACCAGCGGCTTGGGGGGCGCCAAGCTGGAACGAGGCAGTGCCTATGGTGCCCTGCTGGGCCAAGAGGAGTTATCGGGTAAAATTCGGGCAACGGACTTTAAAAACCTTTACGTGGTTCCTAGTGAGCTGGACTTGTGCGGTGCGGAAATCGAACTGCCTCAGGTTGAAAAACACCTCCAGAGGCTTCGCCAAGCCTTGGGGCCAATTCGCGCGGCTGATGACTATGAGCTGGTGATCATAGATTGTCCTCCTTCTCTGGGTTCATTGACCTTGAACGCCTTTGCCGCTGCGGACAGTGTTTTGGTGCCGTTACAGTGCGAGTACTTTGCGCTGGAGGGGATCAGTATGGTCAACCGGTTGTTGGCGCAGGTGCGAGACAGTGGTGAAAATCCCTCCCTTCGCCTGTTGGGCATTGTGATGACCATGTTCGACGGGCGCACGAGGTTGAGCCAGCAAGTACTTGAGGAAGTGCGTGCGCATTTCCCTGGGGCTATTTTTGAGACCACCATCCCGCGCACAACGCGTTTGGCGGAAGCGCCCAGTCATGGCAAGCCAATCCGGCAGTATGACCCCCATGGCGTTGGTGCGGCGGCGTATGATGTTCTGGCTCAGGAAGTTGCGGATCGACTGCGCTTGTCCGAGTATGCGCCGGCGAATGTGGTGGAAGCGCCGGCTCCCGAGCCCCCGGTTGCCGTGACTGGCGAGGGCGCTTGAGGGCAGCGCGAATTTGGACTTGATTCCGGCGGCAATTTCAGGAGGATGCCGCCTCTTTTTTTGCAAAGACGATGAGCAGGTACACTTTGGTTTTTGTTTTGTTTGAAATGCTGGCAGCCGCGGCCAAGGCTTCGGGGCTGTTGGCCGGGTGGTGATTTTCCAAAATCGAGCTTGCAGAAGCGGCGGTGTTTTTTGAGTATGCCGCCGCTTTCGGTTATTTTGAGCATGATGCGTAACTTATTAATTCTTACGGTTCTTGGAACGTCCACGCTGATGGCGGAATGGCCCCAGTATCGTGGCCCGAACAAGGACGGCACGACCGCAGGGAGAATCGCCACGTCATGGCCGGTCGCCGGCCCGAAGACGGAATGGCGGGTGAAGACGCCCAATGGATTCAGTTCAATCACAGTGTCAGATGAGCGTGCGTTTACTTTCGTGACTCGCGAAGGCCGCGAAACCTTGGTGGCCCTTGATGTTGAGACAGGCCGTGAACTTTGGGCAACGGCCATGACGCCAGCCGATTATGGCCACAACGGAGGCAATGCGGGGGCGCGCGGGAATCAAGGTGGCGATGGTGCGCGCTCAACCCCTTCAGTTGATGGTGGACGCGTTTATGCTTTGTCGGCGGACTTGGTCCTGCTTTGCGTTGTTGCAAAGACCGGGCAAAAAGTTTGGCAGCGTAACATCATCGCTGAGTTTGGAGGTGCGCCAATAAAATGGAAGAACGCGGCTTCACCCTTGCTGGATGGAGACCTTGTTTATGTCGGTGGTGGCGGGACCGGCCAATCGCTGATTGCACTGAACAAGGTTGATGGGAAGGTGGCATGGAAAACGGGCACGGAGACCATTACCCATGCGACACCAATTGTTGCTGACATTCATGGGGTGCGGCAGGTGATTTTCTTTACGCAAAGCGGCTTGATTTCGCTGGAGAGCGTAACGGGCAAGTTACTTTGGAAGCAGCCGTTCAAATTTGCCGTGTCCACGGCGGCCTCGCCAGTGGTTGAGGGTAGTTTGGTTTTTTGTTCGGCAGGATATGGTGTCGGCGGCGGATGTTTTCGTGTGGATCACAAGGAGGGGAAATGGACAACGGATGAGGTCTGGCGAATCCCTGGCAACGCACATGTGGCCAATCATTGGAGCACGCCAGTGGTCAAGAACGGGCATCTTTATGGGTTGTTCGGTTTCAAAAAATATGGGGATGGGCCATTGAAGTGCGTCGAATTGGCAACCGGTAAAATCAAGTGGGAACAGGAAGGTTTTGGTGCGGGCAATGTGATCTTGGTGGATGGCAATGTTCTGGCGTTGACGGATTTTGGCGAAGTGGTTCTGGCCAAGGCAACGCCCGAGGGCTACCGTGAGATGGCTCGAGCCAAGGCCGT
>MDTE01012162.1_pt1 | contig 10298 bp, 9 predicted proteins | sample 811231 | NCBI WGS metagenome assembly MDTE01 (sample SAMN05326651, study PRJNA326480) | marine metagenome | isolation source: seawater | place: Indian Ocean: Red Sea | collected 2010 | reverse complement strand
TCATCGTCATCCATGAACGCGGCGAGTGGATCATTATTAGCAATATTAGTTGTACTACCGGAAATAGAATTGCTATTTGAAGAAACACCCAATTCTGCAAATGGGTCTATTTCCCCTCCTTCTTCTTCAATAATTTCCATTAATTGATTTCCAACATCACCACTAGAGGGCAAAGTCTCATTTTCAATTGCTTCTCGAATCCTATCTCTTGAACGATTTAACACTGCTTCACTTCTTCCACCCCAATTTCCATTATCTCTATGTTCTTCTATATGTTCCATTGCAGCATCATAATCTGAATCATCACATCCAAGAATTTGTTGTACCTTCAAAATCAAATCATCATTTCTCTCGTTTTCTGATTCAACTTCTAATATCATAACGGCATGAAGAATTTGTTCTGGTTCAAGCATTTCAACGACCACCTTTGTAAGCCAAGTACTTACTATTACTTGGCGCTAAGGCTTTTCCTTCAAATGGGTTGTCGTTAATTGATTAATAAAATAAATATTATTTTCTAATTAATCTAATTAGAAATGGTTTTGTGTGACATCTAATTAGTACACTTGGCACTTTTGGTAATATCATAATGGGGCAATCAAACATGGTTGAAAACTAGTCGCTGTTGATAATTATTATGTACCCCCTCAAGATGGAAAAGAATCCCGTTAATACAATGTGGACACTTAGCAAGTGAACAGGACATTGTGATATGTGGGATTTGCGATGGAGATGAAGGATATGCAAGCGTCAAAACATGAAGGTGAATTAGTTGATGATGCAGATTCTGGTTTAGTTATCGAAAGGCGATTCACAGTTCACGGCAAATCTGTATATGATCAATTTAAATGGTCAACGGCTGATATTGATTTGAAAGATGCTCATGGAAATACTGTTAGAAAAATTGAAAATGTAAATTTTCCAAGTGGTTTTGATGGTGTTCCGGTTAAAGTTGCTGCTGACAAATATTTACGAAAAGTAGTCCCGGGTATGGATTATTTAGTAAAAATACCTGAAGAAGGTGTTCCAGAATGGTTATGGAAATCTAAACCAGACGAAACCAAAAAGAAAGGTGCAAAAAACTGGAAAGGAAAAGAAACCAGTGGTTGGCAATTGTTTCATCGTATGTCTGGTTGTTGGACATATTGGGGTTGGAAAAATGGATATTTCGCATCCGAAAATGATGCCCGTGCTTATTATGATGAGATGTGTTATTTACTCGCAAGCCAACGTTCTGCTCCGAACAGCCCTCAATGGTTCAATACGGGACTTCATTGGGCATATGGGATAGAAGGGCCCGCCCAGGGCCATTGGTATGTTGATCATATTACTAAAGAAGATTGTAAATCTATTAATTCTTATGAAAGACCCCAACCACACGCATGTTTTATTCAAAGTATTGAAGATAAATTAGTTGGCGAAGGTGGGATAACAGATCTAGTTGCTCGTGAAGCATTATTGTTCAAATTTGGTTCAGGTACTGGCAGTAATTTCAGTAACATCAGGGGCGATGGAGAACCATTATCTGGCGGCGGTCAAAGTAGTGGTTTGCTTTCATTCCTCATGATTCTCGATAAGGCTGCCGGCGCAATAAAATCTGGTGGTACAACAAGAAGGGCTGCAAAAATGGTCACATTAGATTTAGATCATCCCGATATTCAACAATACGTTAATTGGAAAATGAAAGAAGAAGAGAAAGTATCAGCTCTAATTGCAGGGGCCGCCTCATTACAAAAACATGCTAATGCTATTCTTGAATCGATAAAGTCATTTGATGGGACAAATGATGAAAAAACCAATGTTAGCAAAAACATAGAACTTGCTAAATCAATTAAAAGAGCAGTAAATGCAAACATTGCTCAACCTCATATTAAGAGATTAATAGATTTAGCTAAGCAAGGTTATACTTCTATGTCGTTTGAACAATTTGATGCTGATTGGCAAGGTAGTGGATACCTAACAGTATCTGGACAAAATAGTAACAATTCAGTCCGAGTTCCAAATAAATTTATGGAAGCAGTAGAATCTAACGGTGATTGGAATCTTTATTGGAGGACTGAAAAGAATGCTGCAGAGGAAGAAGGTCGTGAACCAGTTCCTAGTAAAACAATGCCCGCTCAAGAATTGTGGGATGAAATATCGTTGGCTGCTTGGTCCTGTGCAGACCCTGGTGTTCAGTTTGATACTACAATAAATGATTGGCATACTTGCCCAGATAGTGGTAGAATCAATGGTTCAAATCCATGTAGTGAATACATGTTCTTAGATAACACAGCATGTAATTTAGCAAGTATTAATTTATTGCATTTTTATGATAAAGATCGTGGTGCTTTGAATATTGATGATTATGTACATTCAATTCGATTATGGACAGCCACATTAGAAATATCAGTTTTAATGGCACAATTCCCATCAAAACAAATTTCGAGATTATCTTATGAAACAAGAACTCTAGGTTTGGGACTATGTAACATAGGGTCACTATTAATGCACATGGGAATACCATATGATGACCCACGAGGTTACGCTATTTGTGGCGCCCTAACATCTATTATGACAGGAGAGGCTTACAAAACATCAGCAGAGATGTCATCTTTCCTTGGTCCATTTCAACAGTATGAAGCAAACAGTGAACATATGATGAAGGTAATGAGAAACCACCGCAGAGCTGCTTATGATGCAAACCCAGAAGAATATGAGAATCTTTCAGTAACCCCTATGGGAATTAACGCTAAAAATTGTCCAAATGATATTCTAGAGGCAGCAAGAAGTTCATGGGACCAAGCTGTAATGATGGGTGAAGAACACGGTTACAGAAACGCTCAAACTACAGTAATTGCACCAACTGGAACAATCGGTCTTGTAATGGGTTGTGACACAACAGGTGTTGAACCAATGTTTTCAATTGTTCAATACAAAACATTAGCCGGCGGCGGCACACTTAGAATTCCAGCAACAGGATTAGAGTCTGGACTGAGTAATCTTGGTTACAGTAAATCAAATGTCAAAGATATTATCAATTATGTTATGGGTACTGGTACATTTTCAGGTTGTTCAACAATTAACACAGCATCTTTAATGAAACACGGGTTTACAGAAGAAGAATTTTCGAAAATGGATAATTCATTTAATGACGTGTTTGATGTTAGAAGTTTGGCATCTCCAAATATATTAGGTGATGATTTTTGTATAGATGTTCTTGGATTAACTGAAGATCAATTAGCGGATCCATTCATAGATGTGCTTTCATTATTAGGTTACTCGTCATCTGAGATACAAGTTGCTAATGATTATTTGTTTGGGAAGGCAACTATAGAAGGCGCACCACACATAAAAGAAAATCATCTTGCTGTTTTTGACTGTGCACAGCCTTGTGGTGCTTATGGAACTCGTTCTATTCGTTGGGAATCCCATGTTGATATGATGGCTGCAGCACAACCATTCATTTCTGGTGCTATTTCAAAAACAATTAATATGCCTGGAGATGTAACAATTGAAGATGTTCAAGAAGCATATTTGAGAAGTTGGAAAACAGGAAATAAAGCCTGTGCGTTGTATCGTGATGGTAGCAAATTATCTCAACCTTTGATGTCATCATTAGTGCCCCCTTCTATAGTAGTAGAAGATGAAGAAGATGAAGAAGAAATTGATTTAGTTATTAGCCAGGTCGCAGAACGTTTACCTTTACCCAAGCCTCAAGCAACAGCAATAGCCCAAGCAATTGGTAACAGTTATGTTGCAACAAGAAGACCTTTGCCAGATTGCAGGGAGTCTAATACGATGAAGGCTAGAGTTGGTGGCCATACAGTTTACTTAACATCTAGTACATATGATGATGGTAAGGTAGGAGAAATAATGATTACAACATCTAAAGAAGGTGCTGCTTGGCGTTCGATGCTTAACCAATTTGCAATTGCAGTATCTATTGGGTTACAATATGGAGTTCCTTTAGAAGCGTTTGTCAAATCGTTTACTTTCCAAAAATTCGAGCCCAGTGGGATGGTGCAAGGCGGCAGCAATCGTGTAAAGATGGCAACAAGTATTGTTGATTACTTATTCCGTGAATTAGCCATTCAGTATCTAAATAGAGATGACTTAGCACAAGTTTCTGCAGAAGATCTAGATGCAATGTCAATCAGTCGTCCGGAATCAACACCAGATGGTGTTGTTAGATATGAAGGCGAAAAAAGAGATATCCAGTTAACTTTAGATGTTACTGAAACTGAAGAACAAAAAAGAATGAGGCTTGCAAGAGAACAAGGTTTTACTGGGGATATATGTGGAACTTGTGGTGGTAGTAAAATGCAAAGAAGTGGTACTTGTCTAAAGTGTGCTGAATGTGGTTCAACAACAGGGTGTTCCTAAAATTACTCTGTTGTAAGTGGTGGTACCAAAATTTTAGCTGGGTGAGAATCAATCCACCTTAGAGTTAGTGCACGTATTTGTTCAGATGAAAATGAATGTATTCGATTTAACCCATGCCCTTTTGCTGGACTAAATATTCTTTCCAATCCTGCTTTTATAGCAAATCTAGTCAATGCAATTTTTGCAGCTCTAACTACATTAGCAGCATATCTACGACTTGCCTCATCTTCAAACTTAATTCCCAAATTACGAGCTAGATCTCCTTGAGTAACACCTTCCTTTTCTTGTGCAATCATTCCTAATACTATGAATTGATCTCTGACGTGACGAGCCCATCTACGAAAATCTCCCGAATGCTCGTCACTACCAGCTTGAAATTTCTCTTCAAGCATTTCAAGCCAGTTCTTATTTGTGCCCTTAAATCGTTTAATATTCAATTTTTGAGCGGGTTCAACATCTTTTTTCATATAACAATTAAATTCTACTAAACCTTCAAACCTCTCACTTTTCCATTCATCTAGAAGCCAATATTCCAATCTCCTAGTTGCTTTAGGGTCGTGGCCTGTAGCGCGATTTACACCTTGCCGCAATAAATCAGGAGCAACTTCTCTAAATGAGTCAGGGTCTTCTTTTGCCCACACCATAAAGGCATCAGTTAATCTCTTGACTCTTTTTTTATCAAGAGGTTCTTCTTGAGATATCTGTTTGCTCCCAGCCATGTTAAATGCCCCAGTGTCATGATTATGTGGTTTGAGGTAATATATGAATGAAACTATATTTTGAATATGAATTGCTCATGTTATAGTTATTATAAATTAAGTCATATCTCTCCGCCATTTCCATAATTTTATTATTTCATTTTTCAAATCTAATATTTCCTTTTTTAACTCTGCCATTTGGATTATAGATATTAATGAATTAACAAATTCTTCATCAACAGGTTCACCAATAATTCCTTCAGCGAAATCAGCAATTGTAATCCCCGCTCCGTGTGCTATTGCCCTCAGCGCTTTTATTGCCTCTTCTTCATCAGATGGCCCTCTAACAAAACCATTCATTCTTCCACCCCATTTAACCAATTCTTGTTTGTAATTATATTTTTAACAATTTTTTCTTCAGTCCAGTGAGATAATGGCCCAGTGGTTTGTATTGGTTCACCAGCACCTTGTTTAATCCAATTAGCAATTTTCATTTCACCTCGTCCAAGTACAATCGCTTTACTAATTAATCCAACAGCACTTGCTATTGCAAGGGAGTTTTTATCAGTCATACTCCAATAAGCATCCCCTCTTGGGTGTGTGTGAGTCCATACTTGAAAAGGAATAGTCGCACCTTCGGGTGGGTTCAATCCTACTTTAGATACAGAACCCCAATCAACATAACAAAAACCGTCAGCATCAATTAACATACTTGCTTCTAAATTAACAGCTTCACTAATTAGATAAAATGTAGCCCATTGATTATTAATTCCGAAATACGCCATCGTTTCTCTAACTTCATTTGACCAAATCTCTCCTTTTTTTATCGCTCTTTTAACATTAGCAATTGGATGAAGTAATGGCTTTACAGGCGGCTTTGCATCCATTATTCATCACCTCCAACAATTATTGTTTGAATTTCAGGAAAATGTAATTCACCAAATGTTAGTGAAAATATTCTTCCAGGGGTTGGCCTAAATGGCTCTCCCATTTTTTCTCTCAAATTTTGTATTAACCACTGTGATCCATGTGTTGCAGCTAAACTGAAACCAAATTGCACATTTCCAGCATTAATGGCACCAGGATACTGGCAAGATGCCGGTTCTTGGTCAAGTGGTGTCATTTTATTGACTAATTTTGATTCCATATCACTATCCATTGCCATATATCCATCCCCACTACATCGTAAGTCCAACCATTTCCTTGCATTTTTGTGAACAATTAAACGTGCTCCGGGTCTATCTACCGCTACAACCACTAAATCAAATCCATTTAATTGTGATTTATCTAGTAATTTTTCAGGTATCGCTTTTAGAGATAGATTAGGAGATGTATATGGTGCCAAACGTTCTGTTAGTGAATCTACTTTGAGTCTACCAATCATTCTTGGTTCATGCTTTTGATGTACAATATTGCTCGGCTCTACTTTATCATCATCCATAATATGTATTTGAATGCCCCCTATTTTTCTATCAAGATCTCCTGCTTTTAATGCAGGAATAAATAAATCAATCAATTGGCTTCCAATTCCACCTGCTCCAATAATCAATACTTTAAACATTAATTACACCAACAAAAATAATCTAAAATATGACACTATATAAATAATCAAAATTGATTAGAAATATATGAGAACACAATCCTCTTCGGCATTGATGTGTCTGTAAAGGCAATCCAAACATTCGAGGAAATCGGGCGTATCCCTGGCAGGGTACTGAAGTATCTACTTTCAGATCATAGTTTGGATTTCATAGATGATGATACTTCATTTGAGGAGAGATTAAGATTAATTAAACGTGAAGAAAAAATGATTTGCGTTCGTGCTGCTTTGTATGGTGTATTGACAGGAATTGGGATTGTATGGGTTACTTTTCTTGCCACCCCCCTTGAGCCTAATGATAACACAGATTGGCAAAAATTAGTAATATATTATATTGTAATTATTGGAATTGGTATTGTTTTAACAATGATTGAATTGGTTTTGATTTATATTGATACCATACGTACTGCTAGAAACATTGCCATAATTTCAGGAATAAGACCAATTATAGTAGATGACGATGAAACAATTGATGAATTAATAGTTTCATTAATGTATGCTGGATTAAAAGCACCAAATTCATTCCAACCAATGTATGGTATTAATCCCCGAGAACACATAAACAAATTATTGTTGATGTTTGGTGCTTTTGCCCACAAATCAAAAATCGCAATTTCTAGGGTGATAGTAAAATCACTATACAGAAGAATTTGGATTAGATTGTGGGGTAGAACAGCTTCAAGGGGTATAATTGAAACTGCATCAGTACCAGTTTTTGCTTTATGGAATTTTATTGTTGTTAGGAGAGTTATGCAAGAAATAAGAATAAGGACAACAGTGCCATTATTGATGGATGATTTGTTAGAAAAATTGTATCCAAATGGTTTCAATAATTTAACTAAAAAACAACGTACAGCTTGTCTTTTGGCTATAAAATCACAAGTAACAGGTGTTGCAGATTTTCACCCCAATATTCAACTTTTCATTGGCAAAATAGGTATTACAACCATATTAAATGAAGGTGATGAAATGGATCGTTTTGAAAAGATTATTACATCAATGACAGCATCTGAAAGAGAAGTTGCATTAACTACATTTAATGCAGTTTGTGGAATGGATGGAAGAATAAAAAGAAGAATAAAGAAAGAAGGGAAAAAATTAGAGCTTTTATGCCCAGAATACGAATATAAATCATTATTTTCGTGGAAAAAATATTTTATGAACGGAAAAAATGAAGAAATGAACGAATAATCCCCATCATTATTATTCCCATATATATTAAAAATAAATTACGAGCCCTTCATTCTAAGGTATGTGCATGACCTCACTATTTGCGGCAGTAAATAACTTCTTAGAAGAAGACGGATGGAATTACGAGTCATTTCCCGATGATGGTGTAATGCGTGCATTATTTTCTAGTGGAGACCAAGAATGGGAATTACTCGCATTGGTTAGGGAAGAAATGGAGCAAATTGTGTTTTATTCGCATGTGACTAATTCATCAACTCCTTCTGAACGCAGAATAGAAATGTGTGATTTGTTAAATAGATTAAATAATCGTACAATTTATGGTGCTTTTGAAATGGATGTTGAGACAGGAGAAACAATGTTTAGAACAGCTTTAGATGTCCAAGATGTTGTACCTTCACCAGAATTGATTCGCAATTCTCTCTATACAAATCTTGGAACAATGGAAAGATATCATGGTGCAATAGTTGCATTAATGATTGATGAAAATGTGACTGCCGAATTAGCTTTTGCTATTGCTGCTGGTGACGAATCAGAATAATGTCTCATATAAGGGGCAAAATCATGTTCAAGGACGCTATCAGACAAATTATGGAAGGGGCCGTTCTACATTCAATTGGTCCTAATGGCACACTTTCAGAATCATATTATATTGCTAGATTTAAGACATTGAGGGAACCACTTGGTTTTCCAATAAGTGCAGCAAAGCTTCCAGATGATAAACAAGCAATACATGCATGGGTTGAAGAAAATAATAAACCAGTATCAGTGGGTAGAATTCATCTAATTCCCGAAGATTCTTCAGGTTCTTGCTCAGATACATCAGATGCTAATTCTACAAGTTGTCCAGACTTCCTTCCATTAAATCAAGAAGGTTGTATTGATTCTTTAGGTAATATATTACCTAATTTTAATTCAATCCGTCCAGCAGTACAAATTAGACAAATGGGGACAATTATTGGCTACCAAAGAAAGGGGTATGCTAGTTTAGTTCTAAATGAATTAGAAATATCAGCTGTTAAATTATGGGGTTCTTGTACAGGTTTATTACAAGCAAGACGAGCAGCCATTCCATTTTATGAATCTCAAGGTTGGGTATCTTTCGGGGAAGAATATATGATTGATGGAATTGGTCCACATATTTCAATGTGGAAACCTCTAACAAATAATTCACAAAAAGGTGGTGAGTAAATCGGTCCGGAAGGAACAGGCGAATGGTTACAAAGAGTTTTACAAGAAGAAATAGATGTAAGGCCGCCCAAATCTAATGTAAAGAAAGAAGAATCTTATTTGCAAAGATGTGCACACGTAACTCTCTATGGTCAATTACGTCCAGCAGGACATTGTGAATTGAGAAGATGTGGTGGTGCACTAGAATTATCTACTGTTATTGTTGATTCTGAAAAAAGAGGAATCGGTCTATCACATGAGTTAGTTAGGCTTGCTTTATCACGCGCTAATCAAGACCCTATTGTTTCAGGGCAATCTTTGGTTAATCACAAACCCCCACTAATTTTTTCTTTTACTAGATCAGCAGCTCTCGCTACAACTTTAACAAAGGCAGGATTCAAAATCCAACCAGCAAAACGCAAACTTAGTCGCCTTTTTCTATGGAAAAGTGCATCAGCAAATCTCCCAGTTCGTATTCAATTAGCATTAGCAATTGATAGAATTACGAGATCATTTACAATGTTATTTCGTAATTTGAGCAAAGCAAAACAACAAATCAAAGGAACGAGTGATTATCATTTGTTTGTTAGAATTGCAGGACCACCAAAACCGAAAGACGAACCGATGACTACTGACGGCGTGTTTGCTTTAGGGATGAACGTAGTTAGGGTGACAGATAAGGATTTAAATCAAACCAAGAAAGTTTCAAGTGAAAAAACATTGGCATGGGATGAAGGCGAGTAGATCAAATTTGAACAAATTCAAAACGCCGAACAGCAGGACGATAACCAATCATTTTAGAGATGATTTCAACATTTTGACCTATTTTAAAATCACTTTCAGTATTCATCATTAGGACTTCAACATCAAAACCATCAGTTTTTCCAATAATTGTATTCCCGCCTCGTATTTTATCACTTAGTCCTATACCAATTGTCCTCTCTATTTTTTCAATATGTAATATAAATTCAAATAATGTATTTTGTTGGCTTTCAATAAATTTACGTTTTTCACCGAATAATTTTAGGCCATCTAAATGTTCAACAACGTCAATTAAATTTCTAATCATTAACTCGGGCTCAGGTTCGGGCTCAGGTTCGGGCTCAGGTTCGGGCTCAGGTTCGGGCTCAGGTTCGGGCTCGGTCATCGGCGGATTGGATTCAGTGGAGGCTTCATCAGGTATCTGGTAGACTGCGGGTCCGCGCCACCCCTCACTCACATCGTTCCAAGTCCCGGGGGCCTGCAAGCCGAGATGTACTCTATTTTCGCCACCTCTC
>MDTE01128346.1_pt1 | contig 10299 bp, 10 predicted proteins | sample 811231 | NCBI WGS metagenome assembly MDTE01 (sample SAMN05326651, study PRJNA326480) | marine metagenome | isolation source: seawater | place: Indian Ocean: Red Sea | collected 2010 | reverse complement strand
TCTAGTGCGGGCTCATCTAAAGGCAATAAATCTTTCTCCTTGCGGACACATCCGGTATTAGCTACAGTTTCCCGCAGTTATTCCGAACCTTTAGGTAGATTCCCACATGTTACTCACCCGTGCGCCACTAAGTCCGAAGACTTCGTTCGACTTGCATGTGTTAAGCATGCCGCCAGCGTTCGTTCTGAGCCATGATCAAACTCTTAAGTTAAGTAAATATGGATAATTAATCCAATGAATTTACAGAACGACCGTTAAAAGCGGAACAACTAAATTAATAGTTGTATCTTAATTAAAGATACACATTCCACTTAACGTTCGTAAATAGTTACGAATTGTTGCCTGCGTATCTCTTTAAATATTTACATTTCAAAGAGCATAAAATCCTATTATTTTTTAAAAGTATAATAAGGAATTTATCCGAAAAAACGGAAAGTCCGCTATACAAGTTTAAAAAACCCTTGTCAAACTGTAATATTTAAAATTTTTTATCGATTTTACTGACTTTTTTTCATACTTATGCAAAAATTATAGAATCGATATAAAATTCACCAAAATATATTGGGATTCCGGGAGTTTTTGCTAGATGTTATCCCCATCTCCTAAAACAAATTGGATTGTTTTATCTCTTATTTGAATAAAATCTTTCGGAGCAAGATCTTCAAAAATTATAAACGGTATACTGCTATATCTAAATGGGAGACATATACTTAAATACTTCCAATAATTACTTTTTTTTGAAACACATGAAGCAATAAAAACAAATCTATTCATATCAAAATAGGAAATAATTAATTTTGAAAATATTTTTTTTGTTAGTTTCAAATAATTTTTGTTTAAATTAATATCAGCTAAAAACAAAGAAGGTTGAACTTTATATTTAGCCTCTCTAAAAACAAAATATCCTACATATTTATCATTATCCTCTATCATAAAAATTTTATATTCATGGGGATTAGATTTGAATCGCCAATTCAAATAATCTTGTGATTTATTTAATTCAATATCATGATGAGTGATATGTTTTTTTGGGATTTGATTAAAATCATTTACTAATTTAATTTTTAAATTAAGATTTCTAGAAAAAAAATAAAAAAATATTTTGACAGAATATAGATAAATAGGATTTATGATTTTGAAAATAAACTTTAATGGCTTAAAATTTAATATGGCATATGGTTTTAAAGGAATAAGATTTAAACTAAGTTGATAATCAAACAATTTAAAACCTCCTCTTATCAAACCTGGCTGGGAAAATTTATTAGCAGTTGCATATACGAAGGCAGAAGAATAATATTTTTTAATGTTGACAAAAGTATCATCTATCATTTTTTTAAATATACCTTTACCCCTTAAGGCTTCATCTAAATAAACATCTCCGAATTCAAAGGAGTTAATATTTTTATTGTCACAATAATAATCTTTCTTAGTTAAAGACTGAAAGCCTAAACAATTATTATTCAAATCCAGAACTCTAGTTATATACGAGTCTCCAAATGGAGATTTTGTTAATTTTGTTTTATAATAATAAGCATTTCGAAATTCATTTGAGTTATGAGTGCTATTTGTATTACTGTGAAATTTATTAACTAAATTTTCAATTTTTATCCAATCTTCATCCTGAAGTTTTTTTGCATTATCTGTTACAATTTTAAATTCAATTTCTTTCAACTCATTATCCTAATTGTGAAATAGTTAGTTATATATTATCCCCATCTCCATAAACAAAATGAATATTTTTCTTATTCACCTTTAAAAAGCAATTTTTGGTTAAATTGTTATAAATAATAAATGGTATCTTGATAGATGTAAAAGGAAGAATGAACTTTAAACTTTTATAAAATTTACTTTTTTTTGAAACCCAACAAGATAATTGAAAATAATTATTTAAATTATATTTTTTTAATAATATTGCTGATACAACATTAATAAAGCTGTTTTCATATTTTTGATTAAAATAATAATCAACTATATAAAGACCCTTTCCATATTTACGCTTTTTTTCAGAGAAAACAATATAACCTACAAATTTATTATTATCTTTTATTGAAAAAAAATTATAATTATGGGGATTATCAAAAAATCTCCATTTAATATATTCTTTTGTTCTATTGGATTCTATATTGTGTGAAGTTTTTAAATTTATTTTTAAATTATTAATATTGTGAATTTGGTAAAAATTTAGATTATTATTTATTGCAAAAATTTTTAAATATATCTTAAATATTTGAACGTACATAAGCACCAAATAGGCTATTAAAAATCTAAATAGTTTCGATTTTATGAGAAAATCTGCTCTAAGTGGAAAAAAATTATTTAACAATTGATAATCTGATAATGAGAATCCGCACCTGATAAATCCAAGCAATGAGAGATTATTTGGGGTTCCATAGATAAATCCTTTTTCAATTTTTTTTTCAAGATTCAACATTAATTTTCTAATCATTTTTATAAAAATGAATCTTCCTTGAAGTTTTTCATCTAAATATATGTCTCCCATTTCAAATGAGGTCGAAATTTTATTATTATATAAAAATGATTTACGTGTTAGAGAGGCAAATCCCATAAATTTCTTATTACCGTAATTGACAATTGCAACATATGAATTTCCAAAAGGTGATTTTACAAGTTTATTTTTAAGATATATTTTATTATGTAGTTTATTGGCAGAATTAGGAAATTTTTTTATTAATTTTTCAATACCTTCCCAATCTATGTTCTTTAAGCTAGAGGCATTTTTTATTAAAATTTTGATTTTATTTCTATCCAAGCTAATAACTTAAAATAATAAACGTTTAATTTCCTTAGCAACTATAAAAGGTGAAATACCTGCTCTTATCATTTTTAGTTGCCAATCTATTTCTCTTTTACTTAATATACCATATCTACTAATTTTATATTTATTTTCTCCTCTTATATCTCTTGGAATTTTATTATGTCTGAAATCACCGCAAAAAGCATAGTTAATGTTCAAAGATTTTAAAATTTTAAATTGTTCAGATTTGTAGTAACTATTTGGAAAAGCAAATGAATTAGGGTAATATCCGATTAGAGACTTTAGATAGTCTTGAGCTTTTTTAATTTGGATATAAATTTCATCTTTCGACAAATTATTTAATATTGCATGGTCAAAAGTATGATTACCAATATTTATATATTTATTTTGACTAATTTTTTTTAATTCATTTTCGGTCATTGGCCTATCTAAGTCAGAAAGGCTTTTATATGAATTTGCGCCAAAATTTTCAGTGATATAAGAATAAATTTGGTTATATCGTTTTTTTTGAAGTAACATAATCTCCTGATCAATTATTTCAAGGCTTTTTCCTTCTGATATTCTTTTGTTATATATAATGTCCCACCAAAATTTATTAGAATTAGATATATTATTTCCTACAATAAAAAAATCTATTGGTATTTCATAATCTTTTAAAATTGGTAAAATTTTTGTTGTGTTAAAGTATCCGTCATCGAATGTAACATGAATATATTTTTCACCATAATTCAAATTTTTATAATCTTTGCTTGAAACAAATTTGTAGTTATTATCTTTAAAAAAATCAAATATATATTTATATTCATCTACAGTAAGACCGATATTTGGGAGTGTATGATGATTATTTTTTTCCTTATCATTCTCAAATACTGTATGAAAACAAAATGTAGCTACTCCAGTATAATCTCCAAATATTAGTAAGTGAGGATTGATATATATCTTATCAAGAATTCTTAAAATATTATATAAAACATTTTTCATTAACTTATAAGCTCAAAATCACTATCAGCTAATTGCCATTTAAATTTCATTCTCATCAATAATTTCATATATTCCTTTCTGGAAGAATAAAAAGCAAATCTTGGATGTCTAACAAAAGATAAAAAATTATATTTTATTTTATTTGATAGCTTTTTGTCAGAAATATATACTCTCAAATAAGAATAGTTATTTTTTTTAGACCATATAATTATATCATTAATTAAAGAGCAAATTTTATTGTGATTTCCAAATTTATTAAATAATAAAATATCTAAATGGTGAGATTTCGGCTTATCTTTTCTTTTTTTAACTATTGCGGCATAGTTATCTTTTGTTTTAAAAATTATATATAGTTTTTTATCTGGTGATTTTAAAAATCGCCACTTTAAATAATTTTTATCAATTATTGTATTAACCAAATTTTTAGAATTCTTATTATCACAAAAAATTTTAATATTTTTTTCATTTAAATTCAATATCTCTGTTTCATTTTTTTTATCTTGTTTGAGTATATAAAAAACATAAAAAACATTTTTATAAATTAAGTTTATTATTCTAAAAAGAAAATTAAAATATTTAGATAGGTTGTTCAATTTTGGATGATTCATTGGTTCCAAAAAAATATAATGTAAATTTGTGTTATATGTTTTGACCCATCCATATTTTTTAAAAATGTTCATTGATTGATCATTGCCAAAGCTAAGATGAATATCAACTAATTTCATCAATTTTTTTGTTATATTGTTTGCAATACCTTTCCTTCTATATTCAGGTAAAACATGCATATCTGCATACCAAGCTGCTTTTACTTTTTTACCGTTTAAATTTAAATAGAATGGAATTAATCCCATGTGTCCTACAACTTCATTACCAATTTTTGCTACAACAGGATTTTTTTTAAATAAAAATTCTGATCTATATATCCACTTCCACAAATTTTCCAATCTATTACTTCTATATGCATAAACTCTCATATAAAATTTATTTAATATTTTTTGATTTATTTGAAATGCTGATAAAGTCCTTATACTTAATTTTTTTTTATATTTTTTTTTTATCATCCGAGCAGGAACATATTATATTGCTAATTTTACATTTACTTTGATAAAACTCAATTATTTTTTTTGGATTGGTTGCGGGGGTAGGATTTGAACCTACGACCTTCAGGTTATGAGCCTGACGAGCTACCGGGCTGCTCCACCCCGCGATGTAAAGATCTTATTATATCTTATAAATAAAATTACAAGCTTGTTAAGCGATGAATCTAAATAATTTTCTTTTTTTTCATTCTAATTGCAGATTCATTACTACCATCGTTATAGCTTCCAAACCACTTATCAAATGGAATTTCTGGATTACCATAATTACAATTAAAGTACCGGTGATGGAGATGATGGAAAAATGAACCTACGTTTAGAATATTTTTATCTTTGGCCCAAATATTTTCATACCCAGCATGAGTTGAAACGGTTCCAAGAACTAGCCAATAAGCGTGATAAAGAATATGCAGAGGATGGCTCGGTACTACAAAATGAATTAATAAAGAGCTAATATAGATAGTTTGTTCAATTGGGTGCATAGAATAACCAGACCACGGTCCAGGATTAACATTGCGATGATGAACTGCATGAGCTATTTTATACAAGAATGGTATATGTATTATACGGTGATAACAATAGAAGTGAAAGCTCTGCCAAATTTGCAATAAAGGAAACCACAAACAAAACCACAACCATCCATCACTAAAATAAAAAATATCTATCACGCCAGATGCAAAAGACCAAAAAAGAATAGCCTCAAAAAAAATCCAGATAGGCAGACCGTAAACTAATGTCCAAAAAATATTATCATAGGTATTATTATTAAAAGTAAATATTTTACTTTTATTATTTCTTTTTTTCGTATCATATTTAAAATTTTCTCCCTGTCCTTTTTTGATAAAAAACCACCAATGTAGACCTCCAGCAACAATCAATATAAATATATAATTTCTTATAATCAATTTAGAGATCCATGAAATTTTTATGGTTGCCATTTCTTGCATAGGCGGGATAAGAAAAAAATATGTAAAAAGAGCTAAAACTAAAAAAATTGTTCTATCGGATTTTTTTAACCAATAATTCCAAACAAAACTTGAACATTTTTTTGGAGATGGAGGCCAGTCAAAAAAAGGATAGAATCCTACCGGTAACTTTGGATGATAATTCCATTGTTCGTTAGTTATTTTGTCTGTTTTTTTTTGAGTTCGCATAATCTAAATATATAAAAAAAAATAAAAAAATAAACATTTTATATCTGGTAGCGGAGGAGGGATTTGAACCCCCGACCAACGGATTATGATCCCGCTGCTCTACCACTGAGCTACTCCGCCTAAAAGGAGAAAATTATATGCTAAAAGACTCTCCACATCCGCAAGTGCTTTTTTCATTAGGATTATTAAATACAAATCTAGAAGCAAGTTTGTCAATTTTGTAATCCATTTCACTACCTATTAAAAACATCGTAGCTTTAGGGTCAATAAAAATTTTAACTCCCTTGTCTTCAACTACATCAAATCCTATAGTATTTTCAAATGCATAATCCATTTTATAAGCATAGCCAGAACAGCCGGTTTTATCGACACCAATTTTAACACCAATACAGTCACCTTTTGAATTGATAATAATTTTCTTTATCTGTTCTGCTGCATTTTCAGTTATTGATAGTAGTTTAGAATTCATATCTTCATTTACTATAAATTAATCAATGTCTAAAGCTAATTTTGCATCTTCTGTCATCATATCTTTGGTCCAAGGCGGCTCCCAAACTAGCTTAATTTCAACACTTTTAAAGCCATTTAAGTTTTTTATAGAATTTGCTACCATTGATGGCATTTCTCCTGCAACTGGGCAATTAGGAGTTGTCAAAGTCATATTAATTTTTACAATATTTTGATCAACTAATTCAATATCATATACTAAGCCCAAATCATAAATGTTTACAGGAATTTCTGGATCATAAACCGTTTTAAGTGCTTTGATAATATCTTCCTTATTTAATTTTAATTTTTCGTTATAATTTGAAAACTTTTCTTTGTAATTTTCATTAGAAGCAGATTTCAAAAAATCTTTTAACTCTTTTTGATTTTCATCTTTTATCATTTAAAAAAATTGTTAACTTTTTTTATAGATTCCACCAATATATCGATATCGTCTATAGTATTATAAAGTCCAAATGAAATCCTCGCTGTCTGGGATATTCCAATTTCATTCATCAGTGGTTGGGTGCAATGATGCCCGCTCCTGATAGCCACTCCCTCTTGATCAAAAATTGTTGCAATGTCGCTTGGATGAGCATTACTCATTGTAAATGATATTATTGCCCCTTTATTTTCTGAATGTCCAATAATTTTGACATTAGGTAATTCAGTCATTTTTTCATACGCATGTTGATATAAAAACTTTTCATATGATTTAATCTCTTCTATTCCGATGTTTTGAACAAAATCGATTGCAGCACCTAAGCCTATTACCTGAGCAATTGGTGGGGTTCCAGCTTCAAATTTTTGAGGAGCAGAAGCAAAGGTAGTTTTTTCAAAAGAAACTCTTTCAATCATATCTCCGCCACCTTGATATGGTGGGAGTTTTTTAAGCCAATCTTTTTTTCCATAAAGAACACCAACGCCTGAAGGCCCGTATATTTTATGACCGGAAAAAACATAAAAATCACATCCTAGTTCTTGCACATCAACTTTACCATGAGCGATATATTGACATCCGTCTACAATTACCGGTATATTTTTTTTATTAGCTACAGATATAATTTTTTTTATATCAGTTATGTGGCCAAGAGAATTTGACATATGAGTTATTGAAATGAGCTTAGTTTTTGGTGTTATTTTTGATAACAAATCATTAATGTTTAGAGAAAAATTATCATTTAGCTTTGATATTACTAATTTAACATTATTTGATTTTTGAATTTGCCACGGAACAATGTTTGCGTGATGCTCAAGATAAGATAAGATAATTTCATCATCATTATTTATATAACTTTTACATAAGGATGTTGCTAAGAGGTTTAGAGCTTCGGTTGCACTTTTAGTAAATACTATTTCACTAGGATCTTCACAGTTCATAAATTTTGATACTTTTATTCTTGTATCTTCATATTGTTTTGTCAAATTTGAGCTTAAATAATATATTCCTCTATGAATATTTGAATAATTTTCTGAATAGCATTTTTTTACTTCATCTATAACGCAATAAGGTTTTTGTGCTGAAGCAGCAGTATCAAGAAAAGTTAGAGGCTTCCCATATATTTTTTTCAAAAAAATAGGGAATTGATCTTTTAATTCTTTTATAGGAAAATTATGAGTATTACTTATCATTCTCTATTGCTTAACCATTCATTTATTTGAAACTCAATTTGTTCTAATGAATTTTTGTCATTAATATTTTTTAAAATATCCTTACAAAATGCTTTTATTAATAATCTTTGTGAATCTTTTTTATTTAGTCCTCGTGATTGAAGGTAATATAATTGATTGTCATCTAAAGCACCTATAGTAGATCCATGTGAGCATTTTACATCATCTGCATAAATTTTGAGAAGTGGTTTATTGTATAATTTTGATTTATCAGAAAGTAATAATCCTCTACTGAGTTGGTATCCATTTGTTTTTTGGGCTTGAGATTCTACTATAGTATTACTCAAATATACTCCACAAGACTCAGCAGTTAGTATTCCTTTGTAGATTTGATTGCTTTGACAGTTTTCACTTTTGTGAATTACTTTTGTTGTATTATCAATGTATTGCTTGTCTTTTCCAAAATAAATACCATTATGATTAGCTTCTGAATTAATTCCAATCAAATTACTTATATGCTGATTTTTGGATGATAAAGATCCCAATTGGCATGATAATTGATTAAATTTAGAGTTTTTTTCACAAACTGCATGTGATGAATAAAGTAATCTTGAAGATAAATTTAAATTTTGAATAATTATATGTTCTAGTTGAGAACCTTTTTCTAAAATAAAATTATTATAAATATTTAGATCATTATTCTTTGTTTGTTCATAATTAAAATTTTCAACTAAAGTTAATTTAGAATTTTTATTTATTTTTACTATATTGCGTAAGTAATTTGTAATATTATCTAAATTATTTCTATAATTTATAATTAAATAATTTTCTTTATTTTCTTGGGAAGAAATATACAATCCATCTGACAAAAAAATTGTATTAATATCAATCGTGAAATCATTTAATTGATTTTCTTTTTCATTATAAAAAAAATTTTTTAATTCTAATACTGATTTTCCTAAATCTTTAAAATTTATATTTAAATTTTTTTTATTTTTTTCTGTTAAATGATATTTGCCATTAATATAATCAATTTCATTTTCTTGATTTGTTATGTTGTTATCTTTAATAATTTCCTTAGAATATTCATATCTAGTATCATTAATATGAGATAAATTACTATATTTCCAAATTTCATTTTTTTTACTTGGAGGTCCAAGATCGTCAATTTTTTTTAATATTTTACTTCTTAAGTTATTGAGCCATTGATTTTTATTTCCAAGAATATAATTTTCATTTTTTTGATATAGGTTATTAATTTGACTCATATTATATTTTCATAACCTTTTAATTCTAATTCAACAGCAAGATTTTTGTCGCCACTTTTAACAATTTTACCAGCAACTAAAATATGAACAAAATCAGGAATTATATATTCTAACAGTCTTTGATAATGAGTGATAACTATTATTGAACTATCTTTTCTTTTTAAATGATTAACTCCTTTAGAAACAGTCTTCAAAGCATCAATATCTAAACCAGAGTCAGTTTCATCTAATATAGTTAAATCTGGATTAAGAAGAGTCATTTGTAAAACTTCATATCTTTTCTTTTCACCTCCAGAAAAACCTTCATTTACTGACCTCTTAAGCATTTCTTTTGAAATCCCGAGATATTCTGAAGCTTCTCTTACTTTCTTTGCAAATTCCAGTGAGTCGATTTCTTTTTTACCAAGTGATTTTAACTTTGAATTTATAGCAGTTTTTAAAAAAGGAGTGATACTTACACCGGGAAGTTCAACTGGATATTGAAAAGCTAAAAAAAGACCTAATTTTGCTCGCTCATCTATTGAGAGTTCAAAAATATTTTTTTCTTTAAAAATAATTTCACCTTTCTTTATTTCATAATTATCCTTTCCACACAAAACATTTGACAAAGTGCTCTTTCCCGATCCATTTGGTCCCATTATAGCATGAACTTCTCCTTGATTAATTTTCAAAGAAAAATTATCTAAAATAATTTTATTTTCTACAGAAACTGTCAAATTCTTTATTTCTAACATTAGCTTACCTTACTACCCTACACTTCCTTCAAGAGATATTCCAACAAGTTGTTGAGCCTCTACTGCAAATTCCATTGGAAGATTTTGTAAAACTTGCTTACAAAAACCATTTACAATTATTGATACAGCATCCTCATTAGTAAGCCCTCTTTGTTGGCAATAATAGAGTTGCTCTTCACTAATTTTCGAAGT
>MDTE01121748.1_pt1 | contig 10299 bp, 9 predicted proteins | sample 811231 | NCBI WGS metagenome assembly MDTE01 (sample SAMN05326651, study PRJNA326480) | marine metagenome | isolation source: seawater | place: Indian Ocean: Red Sea | collected 2010 | reverse complement strand
GAAAAGCCTTGTTAAATTGATTATTAAAAGACTCAAATGAATTTCTAGATCCAATAATTTGATCTAATTCCTGTGTTAAATCAGAATTAAGATTTGAATCTTTACTCTCAAAATCAGATGATTGCTCGGCAATAGATTTATTTTTTAAACTGTCACGAAGATTTTTTAAATAACTATTACGCTGCTCAATATATGAGGTTGTTCCAATAAGTTCAAGTTGTTTGTTCTTAAGTTCGGTGTTGATAAGTTCTTTTTGTATGGCTAAACGTTTGTTCTTTTCCTTTTGAAAATTTATTTTTAATCTAAGTGATACAATTAGAATAACAAAAAGTATTACAGCAATTACTAATCCAAAAACCAAATAATAATAACTTACAAGCTCATCGTTTAATTCCCTCTGTTTTTCATCTAAAAGAAGGCTCGTCTCTAAACTAAGAATTGAATTACTTAACTTATTATCTGAAATATTCGCATTTAAATTTATTATTGAGTCCTTAACTAAAATCAATTGATCCTTCATTGATAAATCCGAATAAACTTTATTAAGTAAATTATAAATCCTAACTTTTAATAGAGGTGAATTAACTCCTATGTCAGTCAAATAGTTTAAATTATCAGTAAGTATAGATTCCGCTTGTTTATAATTCTTTAAAGCAATTTTACATTCAGCTATTAAGAGTTCTGAATTTATTTTATCATTAAATGAATTGGATAAAAATTCACTTGATTTAATTAGGTAGTTTATAGATTTTTCAAATTCATTTAAATCATAATAAAATTGTCCTAACTTATAATTAAAAATTCCATAATTGGTCTCTATATTTATTTGACCATCTGGTTGATTCGGCATAAAACTAATTTGCTTATAAAGACTATCAACCATTTTCTCATACTTAAAAGCCAAATACTCATTATCTGTTTGGACTAGGGTCATTAAATTATTGTAGGAATAAATCATAGCACCTTTAAGTTTATTTTCCTCTCTAATTTTCAAAGATTTTTGAAAGTAAACTAAGGCACTATCACGACTTCCTTTTTCTAAAAAAACTTTACCAATATTATCATATGCTGTGGGCAAACCATATAGTTTATTGTGTTCATTTGTTTCTTGGAAATTTTCTTGAGCCATCTGAAAGTATTCGTAAGCCTTTTCAAAATTTTTGTTATGAAAATATACATTACCAATATTGATTAATATCCAGGGCGGATAAGTAACATTAGTAGACGGGAAATTATTTCTAGTTAGAGCGAAACAATCAAGAGATAATTTGAAATAGGAAAGTGACTCAGAGAAAAGGCCTTGTTTAAATAAGATTTCAGCTATTATGTTATATGTATTTGTAAGTTGGAGAGTAGGAAAATCTTTTTGAGTGTCAGCTATTTCTAGTAGCATATTAATTGCTTTGAGTGGTTGAATACCCCTTATCAATTTAACAGAGTCATTCAAAGCTTGATGTTCCTCTTTAGAGTACTTTTGAGAAAATAAAGCAGTATTCAGAAAAAGAAAAAACAATAAGAAATTCTTCATTACGACCCTGAAATTAGTGATTATCATTTAAAGTTTCTACTAAAGTTAATTTATAATTGATGTCTTATTTAGAAAAAAATTAACTTAGTAAATGTTCTGCTTATAATTTTCAAATGAATTACTTAATAGAATCAAAAATCGAACTAAAAAGATCCCAAAAGAAAGTATGGGAATTAATATCAACTCCTGGGATACTTGAAAGCATTCATCCATTTTGTAAAAAAAACAAAGTACTTCTCTGGAAAGAAAATAATGAAAAACAAGACCTGTTAGTCTATCTAAATGGACTAGAGTATTATAGGGAGTTTAAAAAATGGGATGCCCCTAACGGATTTGAACTTGACATTGGGAAGAAGGATGGTAAAAAATCAAAGGTGGTTTGGCAAATAAAAAAATGTGGGGGACATTCTGAACTCAAGATTACTGTTTTTCCATACAGGTCCAGCAAAATTCCTAAAATATTTTATTTTTGGGTCCACTATTTTTATATAAAACCAAAACTTAAAAACTACTTAAGCTCAGTTTTGAATGGAATCAATTGGTATCTAGATAATAAGATAAAAGTTAAAAAAAATCAATTTGGACCTCACCCTTGGTTTACATGATTAATAATCTAAAACTATTTCTTCGGTAACCTCTCCGCTAATTGATCTGGAGTTGACCCTTCAACATCCTTTAGGTGTTTTTCTATTTTATCTAACATCTCCTTTACAACCCGAGGATGATTTAATGCAACATCATATTTTTCAGAAAAATCCGAACGTAGATTATAAAGCTCTGGTTCTTCCAAAATAATGGTTGGCCTACCGTAATTGATTGGTTCTCTTTGCTTGATATGTAGTTTAAAATGTTCTGATCTATACGCGTGTAATTCAGCAAATCCCCAATAGTAAAAATCTTTCCTTGGACTTTCTGATTTTTCTCTTAAAACTTGCGACAAGTCATATCCGTCCATCTTCCGTTCAATAGGTAGATTTGCCCCTGAGAGCGAAGCAAAAGTATTAATCAAATCGAGTGTTGAACCCATTTGGTTGATAACGCCTGATTTTACAATACCAGGTCCCCAAAAAACAGTAGGAACTCGCTGACCTCCTTCAAAGGTTGTTCCCTTACCAGCCCGAAGAGCCCCAGCAGAGCCCCCGTGCATTTTAAAACGAAGCCATGGACCATTATCAGAAGAAAATACTACCACCGTATTTTTATCTAAATTATTTCTTTTTAAAGCATCAATGACTTGTCCTACACTCCAGTCAATTTCCTCAATTACGTCAACATATAAACTGGCTTTACTTTTTCCAAGAAATTCCTTGGAGGCAAAAAGTGGAATATGAGGCATACTATGAGCGAGATATAAAAAGAAAGGTTGATTTTTATTTTTCTCAATAAATTCTACTGCCTTTTCAGTATAACGTTGTGTAATCGTAGTTTGATCAACTGGTCTTTCAATTTCTTTTTTATTTTCGACAAGGGCAACATTATAATATTCTGAAATTGGAAGATAATTAGCGTTCTGTAAATTTTCTCGATAAGCTCTTCCTGAACTGTTGATCTTATTCATATCATTAGAATATGGAATCCCAAAATAGTAATCAAACCCCTGCTGTTGTGGAAGAAATCTGGGTAAATGCCCTAAATGCCACTTTCCAACTACTGCAGAAGTGTACCCCTGATCTTGCAAAACCTCTGCAATTGTGACTTCTTCATGTTTCAAACCATTTGCAGAATCAGGAAAAAGGACCGCTCTTTTCGATGAGGTCATGCCTGATCTAATTGGATATCTCCCCGTCAATAAAGCTGCTCTACTTGGAGTACAAACTGGGTCAGCAACATAGAACTGAGTCCACTTTTGTCCCTGATTTGCCATCATATCAATATTTGGAGTTCGAATTATAGGACTGCCAAAAACCCCAATATCTCCATAACCCAAATCGTCACAAAATATAATTACAAAATTTGGCTTATCATTAGATTGACTGAAAAGAAATACAGCTTTGAAAATTATCAAAAAAACAAATATGCGCTTCATTTTAAAACCCTCTTCCTCTGTCCCTAAAACCGTCTGTTGAATTGGTACCTTCAATAACATGAGAAAGCTGTTCTGGCCTTGAACCTTCAACATCCTTGAGATGTAAATCCATTATCTTTAACATTTTTAATACTTCATCTGGAAAAGTTTTAGCTACATTATATTTCTCCGAAATATCTGCTCTTAAGTCATAAAGTTCAGGTTCTTCAAGAATAATTGTAGGGCTACTGTAGTTTATATCCTCCCTTTGTTTGATATGAATTTTATACTGTTCTGTTCTGTAGCCATGAAGTTCAGCGAACGCCCAATAAAAAAATTCCTTCCTTGGGCTATCAGCTCTTTCAGAAAGGACCTTAGATAGATCATAACTATCCATTTTTCTATCAGAGGGTGCCTTGCCTCCAGATAAAGAAGCAAATGTATTTAAAAGGTCAAGAGTTGATCCCATTTGATTTATGACCCCAGGCTTAACAATGCCAGGTCCCCAAAATACCGTTGGAACTCTTTGACCTCCCTCAAAAGTAGTTCCCTTTCCTGATCTTAAAGGTCCTGCTGATCCTCCGTGAGTTTTAAAAAGTAACCATGGGCCATTATCAGAGGTAAATACAACAACAGTATTTTTATCTAAATTATTTTTCTTAAGTGTTTTTATAATTTGACCAACACTCCAATCAATCTCCTCAATCACATCAGTAAATACACCTGCGTTACTCCTCCCTTTAAACTCCTCAGAAACAAAAAGCGGAATATGTGGCAAACTATGAGCTAAATATAAAAAGAAAGGCTTGTCTATATTTTTCTCTATAAATTCTACTGCTCTTTCTGTATATCTTTTGGTAATAGTTAGTTGATTTGCAGGTCGCTCAATTTCTGTTGTGTTCTCTATTAATGGAACATCAAACCTACTAACATCAGAAAAATAATTAGGATCTTCTGCCTTTGCCAAATATTCTCCAAAAAACCCATTATGATTCATGTCATTAGAATAGGGAATTCCATAATAGGAATCGAAACCTTGAGCTTGAGGAAGGTATTTTGGTAAATGTCCTAAATGCCATTTACCGATTGCTGCTGTAGAATACCCCTCATCCTTTAATACCTCAGCTATTGTAATTTCTTCAAGTGGTAATCCCCTTGAAGAGTCAGGAAATAAGACCACTCTTTTTGCAGAGGTCATTCCTGATCTAATTGGATATCTACCCGTAAGTAATGCAGCTCTACTTGAAGTACAAACTGGGTCAGCTACATAAAATTGAGTCCACTTTTGACCTTCATCAGCCATATTATCAATATTTGGCGTGCGAATTATTGGATTCCCAAATGTTCCAATATCCCCATAACCCATATCATCGCAAAATATTACTATAAAATTTGGTTTGTCTTTTGTTTGAGCAAAAACAAAAAATGAGTTAATTAAAATGCAAATAAATATTATTTTTTTCATTAAGCTTGATTTTTTTCATCAACTAATATAGTAGGATTTTATAATTTTATACCTAACATGAATAAATACTTCCACTTATTATATATTACATTTTTCTTTATTACAAATTGTAAAAATAATAGTGAAATAGAAGCTTTAACAGAGAATGAAATAATTGGACTTTCGCAGCGTTCAATAATTCATGATGGAATTCAAAGAACATATATTTTATATGTTCCTGAATCTTACACCGAAGAAACTCAATTTCCTTTAATGATGAATTTTCATGGATTTAGTGGAAGTGCTGAAGCACAAATGATAAGTGCCGACATGCGACCACTAGCTGAATCTGAAAACTTTATTCTGGTATATCCCCAAGGTGCTCAACTTAGCAGCGGATTCCCTCATTGGAACCCAGATCCCATTGGCGGAAATAATAAAAGTGATATAGATGATATAGGTTTTGTAGAGGCAATTATTGACTCCCTCGATGAAGAATTAAATATTGATCTTTCTAGGGTTTATGCAAGTGGTTATTCCAACGGAGGATATTTAATTTACGGTTTAGCGTGTAGGCTGAGTAATAAAATTGCTGCTGTTGGATCGGTGGCTGGAACAATGCTTAGCAGTACCTTAAACAATTGTGCAGCATCAGCTCCAATTGGAGTAATCAATATTCATGGAACAGCAGACTATGATGTACCTTATAATGGAACTACTGGTTTGAAATCTGCAACTGAGGTGGTTAATTTTTGGAGAGATTTAAATCAATCAGAAATCGAAGAAGTAATTGAAAACAATGGTTTTAATCAATATGACTATAATGATTTAAATGGGGATACTTATGTGCGTCACTTTAAAATAATAAATGGTGGGCATACCTGGGATGATAATATTAGGTACGGAGGAAAAAGTTCAAGTCAAATCATTTGGGAGTTTGTATCTCTTTTTAATCTTTCAGGGATTATTAAATAACATATTCCCTGTCTTAACATTTCTCTTAAAATTTCTTATTTAGCTCTAGAAATAATTAAACTATTATAGAGTTTATCGTTTTCTATAATTTCATAAAACTCTCCAAGGTAATTCATCATTAAATTATATGACTTTTTGTATTCAAATTCAGACTCATAAGATTCAACTGTCTTTAATATCTTTTCTTTTAATTTCAAATAATGATTTCTTACTTTACTGTAAATACTCTTTTGCCTTTTAAATCCAATGTAGTTTCTCTCGTCAAATGAATACCCTAATCGGTTAGTTATACCAGCTCCGTACTTTGGATTTACCCATCCAGTCAAATCGAAGTCATAAGGGATTGGTATTATTTTTTTTTCATGGAAAAGTAATTTTCCATTATGTTGATGCGCGGAAGAAAAATCTGTATTTCCAATCAAGAAATTAAAAAAAGATAGGTTTACAGAAATGTAATCATCCATTGCGAGAGGACTAATTTTTCTTTCAACTATTTTACCATCAAATCTTTTGGCTACCTTATTATCATCCTCAATCAAAAAACCTGTTAAATCAAAATTTTTTTCATTTTTTGTTTTTTCATCGGTATAATCTACCTCAAGCCTTCTGGTTTTAAAATAATAAGGAGAAATGATTTCATAGATTTTATATGCTATAAACTCTTTTAATATGTTATCGTTTTTATTTCGGTCATTTTTACAAGGTAAAACCAGTTTTAATGTTCTGTTATCATTAAATATCGTATTCGAGGCATCGCTTTTTTTTATTTTAATTTTGACTGGAGTAAAATAGCAGTGTTTTCTTCTAAAATTTCCTCTGGCCCTAAGGGAAACAAAAATTTCTTTATTTATATTTTTTTCAATTAAAAGAAGTTTGGTTCTAATAAAAGTAGAATCATTGGTGTTTTTATTTAAATTTTTGTTGGAATAGTTTATTTTTATTTTCAATGGTTTTTGATCCAAAAAAAGAGAATCAGATTCAGAAAATTTTTCCGCCCCAAAGGAAATTTTAAAAAAAAATAATAAGGCGCTAACATTTAATAAAAGTTTAATTTTGAGAGCCATTAAAGTCTTTTTTCACCTTAGATAGATAATTCAAAGTATTATTATTTCTCTTCTCCAATTTATAAAATTTAGATACAAATTATATCCTAATCAAAGAATTATTTCAGAGAGGAAAAAGATTATAACCACTTGGTAAATCAGAATTAATTGGTTTATAAATTTATACCTCTTTATTTTCTTTCTTAAAAATTGATTTATAATCCTATCATGCTAAAGGGTAATAAAATAATAAATGGTAGGTGGGAAAAACAAAAAACAAATAAAGTCTAGGCCTATTGATGACTTTTTTTTTGAATGCCAAAATGCAAATAATAAAAGGGGTAATTGATATGGAAGTCTTATTAGTGCTTCTTGCTTAGTTACAGATAATATCTTTTGTGGAATTTCGGAATTATATAAATAAATATTTGCTGGGAACACAGCAATCAAAAGAAAAATAATTCCCCAACATCCGTAAAATCTTGTTTTCTTGAAAATCATCATCAATGCAAATAATATTTCAAGTAATCCAGATAAATAAACCATAAACTTGTGATAAGGAATATATGGGGGCATAATAGCTAAAAAATAATTTGGATTTGTAAAATGCTTGACCCCAACAAAAATGTATAAAAAGCTTAAAACCAATAGGCATGATACTTTTAAAGTATTTCTATAACTCATGACTATAAAGCTTAATGATTTATCTATTGTCTAATTATGGAATTTTTTGAACTTAGACTAGCAAAGCATTTAGTATTATTTCACAATTCAGCACCCCAGATATAGGACAATTATTTTTTGCCTCCATAGACAGCTCTTTAAACTTTTCCTCTGATATACCAGGTACTTTTGCTTTTAAATTTAATTCAATTGAGAGAATTTTTCCATCTTCAAATACCAACGAGGCATCTGTATTCAATTTTTCAGGATTGAAATCAGATTCATTCAATACAAAGCTTAATTTCATATTAAAGCATCCTGCTAATGCTGCAGCTATAAGTTCCTCTGGATTAGTTCCAAGTTTACCGTTATCATTTTCAAACCTAGTCTTAAAACTGTAGGGCATACTATCAAAAGCTCCACTTTGAGCAGTTAAAATTCCATTACCATCAGCACCATTTCCATTCCAAATTGCATTTATTTTTCTTATCATAATTTTAAAAATACTAAATATTAGTTACCGTTTATTTTATCTAACAAAGAACTCGTAAAATACTATAGTTAAAAAGACTCCTTCAAAAAATGAAATCCATGCAAGTTGATATGAGTCAATATTAAAGTTCTCCATTATTTGCTTTACTATTTTCCTATGCCATTCAATCATTTATTTGATTTTATATGTTGTAATTTAGAAAAAAAGAATAAAAGTTGACTAGTTTATCGATCATTATAGTTAATTATAAATCCTGGTCAGTACTCGAAAAATGCCTTGAAAGTATTTTATCACAAGGTATAAATGATATAGAGGTTATTATAGTTGATAACAATTCAAATGATGGTTTAATAACAAAATTCAAAAAAAAATATATCAACTTTAAATGGATTAGCAATAAAATTAATGCAGGTTTTTCTAAGGCTTGTAATCAAGGGGCAGAAATAGCTAAAAATGAATACTATCTTTTTTTAAACCCAGATACAGAGCTTGAAAAAAACTCCTTAGTTAAAATGAAATCAATAATTGATAATTTTCCAAATTCAATACTTTCAATAAGTCAATTAGATTCTGCCGGTAATATTGGATTTCCTTATGGAAATTTCTTAAGTATTAGGACATTTAATGGAATAATAAGATTTTTAGATAGATTAATTAGTTTAGAAAACAGAAATATTAATAATCAAAAACCATTTATAAAACCAAATTGGGTTTCAGGTTCATTCTTATTAATTGATCGTAAAAACTTTAATAAATTAGGTGGTTGGGATGAAGATTATTGGATGTATTACGAAGACATGGATTTGTGTAAAAGAGCAAATATTATTGGAATAGATATAGTATTAATTAATTCTATATCATGCACTCATCATCATGGTAAATCTTCAAAAGTCAATTTAAAAACTAGGGTGAAAGCTAAAACTCATTCAATAAAATCTGGAGTTATATTTATTGAAAAACACTACAGGGGTGCCTATCAAAAAATACTTAAATTTCTATACCTGAGTTCAAGAATTATTGAGCTTTTAATTTTATCCCCATTTTCAAAAGTAAAAAGACTAATTTTTTTCAATCTAATTTTTAATTACAGATGAAAATAAAAAAGCTGATAATTCTGTTAATGACATTTCCTATTGTTGGTTTTAGTCAATTCTATAAAGAAAAAAAATCAGATATTGTTGAAGATAATAGTCTCAAAAGATTTTCGGTAGGTGTAAAATTTGGTTTACCCTACATGGCTGTTCTAGGTGCTCAGTATACCCTTCCATTTTTTAACAATCATTTTGCACCATATTTTGACTATTCACAATATTCATATGAGAAAAATAACGAGGATGCACAATTTCGTTTTTCTGAATTTGGTATATCCTATTTTTTTAATCAAATAGGAAAGGGTCTTTATGCGGGACTTAGTTATTCCAACTTAAGTTATAATGTTAAATTTACGAATGTAATTTTAGAAAATGGGTCTAAAGGTTATGGAGGTGAGAAAATTGATATGAGAACGACTAATCTTAGGATTGGACTCAAAACAGGGGGTACATTTTATTTTAGAATTGAAATGGGTTATGGTTTAGGAGATATCCCAAAAAAATTAAGCTTTAAAGCCATTGACAATTTTGACCCAAAATATTCACAGATAGTAACTAAGGAAATCCCTAAAATTAGTGGTACTTCGGAGAGGGAGATGTTAATCGGTAATATTGGCGTTGGAATTTCTTTTTGAACCTTTTTATTTTTGGTGTGAAGAAAGATATTTAACATAGTATTCGTGAAAACATATTCGATTTATTGGTGGGTTCCTCTTTTTATGGGGTGCCTAATTTATGTTTTATTCCGAACTGATGCTTTAATTTATAATAGATTACTAGGAAACATATTTACTCCATTAACGTCTCCAGTTACATTTTTAGAGAAAGTTATTGTATTTTCTTTACCTGGTGGTCTTTGGGCTATGTCATATACCTTACTAATTTTCCATATCAGAAAAGACAAAACATTTTCAACTATAATGTGGTCCTTTCTTATTCCTATCATAGGGATTGTTTCTGAAATTAGTCAATTCCATCTTCTAATTCCTGGGACATTTGACCTTATGGACTTAATTATGTACATTGTTTCTCCATTAATAATTATTAAACTAATCAT